>OGCN01000976.1_pt1 | contig 41962 bp, 35 predicted proteins | sample 1570181 | NCBI WGS metagenome assembly OGCN01 (sample SAMEA4370584, study PRJEB24528) | human gut metagenome | reverse complement strand
CTTGGTGGAACAGCCCACTGGGCTGTTCCAGTCGCTGCGCAACCTGCGCGCGGGCAGCCCCGCCTCGGCAACGGCCTGCTTTTACATCGTTGAGGAAGGACGATGATGACGGTATTCGACGAATTGAATGATCCGAAGGCCTGCGAGCGGCATTTGGCCCGCTTGCGGGAGACGTTCCCCGAGTTGGGCTGCGGGGCGTTTCTCGTGCGCGACACGTCGAACGTCCAGTGGCTCACCGCCTTCGACGATGTCTTCGACGAGGAGGCGGCTCATGCTCTGTATGTCTGTCCCGACCACGCGTGGCTGCATACCGACTCGCGTTATGTGACGGCCTGCGAGAACGCCGCGCGCCACAAGCCTTTGGAGGTGAGCGCCGAGCGCGAGACCCACACGCAGTTTGCCGCCAAGCGGTGGGGTGACCGGCCCTCCGAGGCCGCCGATGCGGTTTTGGGCATCGAGGACGGCGTCTCGCTCGCCGAGTACCGCCGCTTGCAGAAAGCGTTCGCCGAGGCCGATGCCGGGGAGCCTTTCGTGGAGACCGACGGCGTCGTGGTGGGCCTGCGCTCGGTGAAGGATCGCTACGAGATCGCGCGGATGCGCGGCGCCCAGTCGATCACCGATGCCGCCTTCGAGCACATCGTCCGCTACATGTGCCCGGGCATGATGGAGCGCCAGGTGCAGCTGGAGCTGGAGGAGTTCATGCTGCGCCACGGCGCCCAGGGCCTGGCGTTCCCTTCTATCGTGGCCACCGGACCCAACGGCGCGAGCCCTCACGCCATTCCCGGCGCCACCATGCTGGAGGCCGGCCAGTGCGTCGTGCTCGACTTCGGCGCCCGCTCCTATGGCTACTGTTCGGACATGACCCGCACGGTCTTCCTCGGCGAGCCCGACCCGGAGATGCGGGCGGCGTGGGACGCGCTGCGGGAGGCCAACGAGTCCGTGGAAGCTATGCTTCGGCCTGGCGTCACGGGCAAAGAGGCCCACGAGCAGGCCGAGGCGGTGCTGGTGGCGGCCGGCTTCGGCGGCCGGATGGGCCACGGGCTCGGTCATGGCGTGGGCCTCGACATCCACGAGGAGCCGGTGCTCGCCCCGCGCAACGAGGAGCCGCTCGTCGCGGGCAATGTGGTCACCGTGGAGCCGGGCATCTACCTGCCGGGCAAGTTCGGCATGCGCCTGGAGGATTTCGGCGTCGTGACCGCCGACGGCTTCGACGTGTTCACCAACTCCACCCACGACCTCGTGGTCATCTAGGGCTTCGCCTTGTCGCCGTTGCGTCGCCGTCGTTCTGCCGCTCGTCGGTGGTGAGCGGTTGAGTTTGCGCCATCTAACCTTTGCGCAGTCGTGCTCGCGTATTTTCTGCGAACTGCGTCTCTTCCCGTGCTATAACTGAAAGGTATTTGCACGCCGCGACACCGGAAAGGACGGTGAGGAGACGATGACGGAACGGAAGATCAATCGTGGGAGCGAGATTCGGGCCAAGGGAAAATCCATGGGGCGCGAGCGCTCGGGCGCATCTGCCGATCCGTCCGACAGACCCTCGCCGCAAGCCGGCGGCTTAAAGACTGCGTCTTCGGCCGAAGGCGTCCGAGGCACTCAAGACGGTCTTCCTCCTTCGACTGAATCTGCGGAAGGCTCGCCCGCCGCTCTCGCCGAGCGATCGCTGACGCTGCGCGCCGCCCTGTTTCTGACGGGTCGCATCGCGCTCATGTTGGCGGGTATCGCGGTCATGGGGCTTGGCATCGATATCGTCGTGAAGGCTGATTTGGGCAACTCGCCCATCTCCGCCACGCCCAACGTGCTCTCCATCGGCTTTCCCGCCGTGAGCTTCGGCACGTTCATGCTGGGGTGGCAGTGCTTTCTCGTGCTGGTGCAAATCGCCCTTCTTCGCCGGGAGTTCCGCCTGGTGGACTTGTGGCAGATTCCCATCTCGGTGTTCTTCGGCATGTGCATTGACGCCTTCATGGCACTGCTCAGCCCCGCTGCGCCGACGAGCTATGTCGCCTCGTGGCTGTGGCTCGCCGTCGGCATGGCCGTTCTCGCGCTGGGCATCGTGATGACGGTCGTCTCGGGCACGGTCATGAACTGCGGCGAGGCTGTGGTGCAGGCCGTGGTGCGCAAGACCGGCGCCCGTTTTGGCACCGTGAAGGTGGGCTTCGATCTCGCCTGCGCGGCTTTGGCGTGCCTGTGCGCGTTCCTCTTCGTGGGGCATCTGGCCGGCGTGCGCGAGGGCACCTTCGTCTGCGCCGCCTTCACCGGCGTCATCGTGAACGTCTACATGGGTCTCTACGGCAAGCTGCGCGACGCCACCCGCGCCCGATCGAAGGCACGCGGAGAAAGCGCCGCCGATCCACTCGTTCAAGGAGGCGGCGTCTCCAGGCAAGAGTGAGCTCCGTTTAGGATGAAAATTTCGACTCGTTGGGGAAGCGTCCTTTGGCAGCTCGCTCACCCCTTCTAAGCGGCATTCCCGATGGACGTTTCTTCTTCCCTAGTGATAGACGGCGCCCCGGTCGCGTTTCCCCGCGCTTGCTCGTGGCGCTCTGCGGCGGCTTTGCCCAAACGCAGTATTCCATAGGCCCCGAACATCGCCGTGTATATGAAAAGCGATTCCTGGGCGGCAATGCCTCCACGCAGAGCGGCGGGAAGAAGCATGAGCGCAAGATGGCAGAATATCAGGGCGAAGAATAAGTAGGCGAATCGCTGGATGCGCGTCCAGCGACGGCTGCTCATGGCCCGCTTCACGATGCCGAGGGACGTGACGCCGAGAAGAGCGAGCAGCACGAAGAGCGCGACGGCCACACCGAAGGCGACGGCAACATTACCGTTGATGCTCGCATTGCCGAGCAGCCTAGGCAGATAGGAGTCGAGGTACACGGCCATGTGCCCAAAGCAGAGAATGCATGCGACAATGGAAAGCTCGGCCCTGATCGGCTTCATCTGACGGTAGAGAGCTTGTTCCTTGCCGAGACAGCCTATGAACATGACAATGGCAAAGAGCGCGAGGGCAAGCTCGCACTTTTGGATGAGATCGACAAGGGGCGTCCACAGCCAGCGGGGCACACCGAAGGTGGAGCCAACAAAGTAGAGCAGGTCGAGGATGACGGCAATGCCGTAGAAGAAAGAAGGATGCGCCTTGAGAGGGCGTCGAAGGAGGTAGACCGCCACTGCCGCGATAATCAAGAGGAAGAGGAAATTCATAGGGGCTCCTAAGGTTGCCAAAGGGTGAAGCTGACTGCATGACCAGCTTCATATGAGAAAAGAAGGGCGTCCGACGAAGGGGAGGATCGGACGCCCTTGAAACGGGGAGGGCTAGGATTGCCGAAGGAGGGGGACGCCTTCGAGTGTGAGCGAGGCGAGATGCCCCAGCGGCTCGTACAGAGTGCCGGCGGCCGCTGGGGCAAGCTGCGCGAAATAGCGCGGCGCCCAGGTCATCAGGTGCTCTTCCATGAAGGGGATGACCTGATCCGGCTGGTTGTCGCAAAGCCAGCTGAGTAGCACGAGCATGCGCCCGATATGGTCGACGGGCTCGCGGCTTTCCCCTTCGTGCAGTTCGATGCCGCGAGCGCGCATCCAGCGGCCCAGGGCGATGCACGAGTCGCCGAACAGCACCGATTCCGAATCGAGGTAGACCGATCCCCACGGCGGTGCCGCGAGCTTGCCGGGGCCCACGAGCAGCCGATGGTAGTCGCGGTCGAGGTCGGCCGGCGCGGTCTTTAGAGCTCGTCTGAGCTGCTGGCTGATTCTCTCCAGGGTCGCTTCGTCACCGTAGGGCCATTCAGCGGGAAGGTCCATGGAGGCCAAGCCTTCCAAAAGCGGCATTACGGTTGAAGAAGAGGGCTTGTCGAGAAGGATCGTTCCCAAAAGCAGCGCGCAGGGCGCGACGTTCTCAGCGGGCGCATTCATGGCTATTCCACTTCGAGCGGATTGGCGACGTACCCTTCATCGAGGTTGTACGTATCGGAGTCGATGGCCTGGCAGCTTCCGATAACGAGGTTGGGACTCGTGGTCGGCTCGGGTAGCGGCGCTACCTGGCAAAGATCGCCGTGCTTCTCCCGCAGCTCGTCGATGGGGCCGAATTCCAAGGCACGAAGCGGACAGGCTCCCACGCACATGGGCTGTTCGTCGTTGCGCACGCGGGCGAGGCATCCATCGCATTTGCGGGAGATCGACAGCTCCGCGTCGATGCGCGGCGCGTCGTAAGGGCAGGACTTCTGGCAGGTTCCGCAGCCGATGCATACTTCGGGATTGCTGTTCACGAGCCCCGTCTCGGCATCTTTCTGCATGGCGCCTGTGGGACAGTTCTCTACACAGGCGGGGTTATCGCAATGGTTGCAAGAGATGGCGAGATGGTAATTGAAGGCGGTCTTTTCCCAAGCGCCCTCGGAGGTCTTCTCCCAGCTGCCGCCCTCGAAGTCGTAGATGCGGCGGAACAGGATATCGGGTCCCAGGTCGTGGTAGTCCTTGCAGACCAGCTCGCAGGTCTTGCAGCCGGTGCAGCGGGACGAGTCGAAATAGAAGCCGTACTGGGTCATGGGTTCCTCCTTAAGCCTTTTCGACCTGGACGAGCGTGGAGCCGGTCGACGGACAGTTCTTCGAGATGGGCGACCAATGGTGGCCGCTCAGTGTGTTGGCGTTGGCGCCGATATCCACGCCGTCAACTATTTCGCGACGATGTGCATGCGGCATTCCCACCACGCCGGGCATGATGCGGGAGGTGACGCGGGCCATGATCTGCACCTCGCCACGGTCGTTGAACACGCGCAGGGTGTCACCGTTCTGGATGCCGCGCGATTCGGCGTCGATGGGGTTGATCCACAGGCAGTGGCGACAGGCCTGCTGGAGCTCCTCGATTACCTGGTAGCGGCTGTGGAACTGGTTTTTGGCCTTCCAAGTGGAGAACAAGAGCGGGTAAGTGTCGTTGATGTCGGCCACGCCCTCGATTTCGGGGAAGTAGCTGGGCACGGGACGTACTACGTCGCGGTCGCCGTTGTGGAACGTCCAGGTGTCGCGAATGGTGGCCAGGCGCTCGGAGTACAACTCGATCTTTCCCGAAGGAGTCGTGCGCGGGCGGCCCTCCGGGTCGTCGACGTAGTCTTTGAGGGCGATGAAAGGAACGGCTTGCACTGGGTCGCGCCAGAAGCCCATTTCGAGCCCCTCTTGGAACGACGGTGCATTGCCGTTGGGAGCCGAGGGACGGCTGTACTCTTCGTAGCGGGTCTCCATCCAGTCCTCCCAGGTTTTGCCCTCGGTGAACTCGTCGCGCAGCCCGAGGCGCTCGGCGAGATCGGCGACCCAATCATACGAGAGACGGCATTCGAACTGCGGTTCCTGGACAGGGCGGCCGAAGACGAAGCCGAGAGCGGATCCGCCGGTCACGGTGGAAACCATGTTCATGCGTTCCTGGTACATGAGATCGGGCAAGATGATGTCGCAGAAGGGCAGTGAAGTGGACATGATGACGTCGCAGCCAAGGATGAACTCGCACTTGCTCTCGTCTTCGAGGATTGTCGCGGCCCAATTCAGGTCGGAGCTGGAGTTGCCGAAGCAGCCGGCCTCGTACAGGGCGAGGAACTTGATGCCGACCTCCAGCTTGTCGCCGCCCTGGATGCCGTCGGTGAGCGCGGTCATCTCGAGCGGATGGTCGATAGCATTGAACCGGCCGGAGATGGAGATCTTCTTGGTGACGGGATTCTCTCCGATGGGCACCGAGTTCCACATACCGCCGTCGAAGTTCATCTGCATGCCCTTGCCGTTGAGGCCGGGGCATGTGCCCTCGCGGCCGATATTGCCGGTGATGATGGAAAGGGCAGCGATGGCGGCTGCGTTCCATTCGCCGTTGTGCCGACGCTGCGGCCCAAAACCTTGGGTGATGAAGCAGGTTTCGTGCTCGGTGATGAAATGGGCGAGATAAGTGATCTTCTCGGAGGGAAGCCCGCAGATGGGGGCGGCCCACTCGGGAGTCTTAGGAATGTTGTCATAGCCGGTGCCCATGATATAGTCCATATAGGAGGAGTTTGCCGGCGCAGATTCAGGCATCGTGTCGGCATCAAATCCGACGACATACTTGTCCAAGAAGGCCTTGTTGTGCTTCTCCTCGCTGATAATGACATAGGCGATAGCGCTCGCCAGAGCCCCATCGGTGCCCGGGTAGATGGGGAACCACTCGTCCGGATTGCCAGATGACCCCTCTCCCAGGCGGTAATCTACGAAGGCGACCGGGATGCCTGCCTCGCGCGCTTTGGCCACCTCGTAGACCTCTCCCATGCCGCACATACGCGATTCGCCCGACCCGCAGCCGAAGAACAGACCGCAATCGGCGTCTTTGATGGCCGAGGTGTTGCTTCCGAGACCGCCAGCACAATCGAATGTCTGGCTGTCGAAGCCGAACAGGTAGTTGGCTGTCTGGGCGATCTGGCCATTCGATTCCGAGTTAATGGTTCCCAAATGACCGCCGGTCAAATTGAAGAGGCGCTGGATGGGATAGTTGCGGGTTCCTGTTGCACACAGGAAGAATGCCTCGGGACCGTAGGTGTCAAGGGTGTAGCGGTACTTCTCGGCGATGATATCGAGAGCCTCATCCCAGCTGATGCGTTCAAACTCCCCACTTCCTCGTTTGCCCACGCGTTTCATGGGGTATTTGAGGCGATCGGGGCTGTTGATCCATTTTCGCACCGAACGAGCCTTGAGGCACGAGCGGAACGACACACCGCCGAACTCGTCGTCGCCGTCGGTGTCGTTGTCGATCCAGCGAAGGGTGCCGTCTACGACGTGGCACTTGAGGGGGCATGCAACAAAGCCGCAGTGGCAGCAGCTCTGCCAGATGATTTCTCCCTCCTCGGGAATCTCGTTGGCGACGACACCATTCGACCCCGTCTGCGCGAGCTCCCCCTTGCTTTGTGCGCTCTGAGGGGCGCAGCCGAATAGGGAGGCGGCGGTGCCGGCTCCGGCCGCAGTTGCAAGGGTCGCGAGTGTCGATCCCTTGATGAAGCCTCGCCGCGAGACGGCCCTCTCCGTTGCTTTTCTGGTCATGGATATCTCCTTCCTCTCTTAGGCGGCGTCCCTGAAGCTGCTATGCCGCTTGACGACAGTGTGCGCCTAGAGAGGGGGCCATCGTGAGACCTCGTTTTGGTGAAAAGGATTCAAAACGTGTCAACCTTTTTCGTGATTTTTTGAGAAACGCCTGGTGATCGCAAAATCAGCAGGGAGTGTAAGGCGTGATTGTGCTGAGAGGGAATTATCTTTTCTGGTAGACTTCAGCTGTTCGCGGATGAGGAGGGGCACTGTCGATGAAACTGTTCGATGCGGGCAAGATCATCTCGTCGTCTCTCGGCATGGCCGTGGCCATGTCGCTTTCGTCGCTCTTTTTATGGAAGAGTGACTGGCTTTCCGTTCCTTCTGGTTCCTTTCACGGCTCCCATGGCATGGGGATCGTCATCGGCATTGTGACGAGCGCGGCGGTGATGTTGTGGTGTTCTCTGTCGCGGCGATCGCTGCGGCGCTTCGGGATGCAAGTCGTCCCTCCTATTGCCCTTGCGAGCCTCGTCCTCTCTGGTTTGCCGGTGGTGCAGGGGTCGGCTCAGTGGGTACTTGGCATCGCCATTCCCGTGATTGGCTCTTACACGCTTATGTTCTCGTGGTTCTACGTTGTGTCTCTGCGCGATATCGAGGGCAGCCTCATGACCCTGCTCTTTGCCTGGGTGGTAAGCTTTTTTGTGAGAACTTTCTTCGAGTCGTTTACAGGCGCGGCGGTAACCTTGGCTATTTCCGCTACCCTGATGAGCGTCTGCTGGGGACTGCTTCTTGTCCAAGCGCGTCAACTCGATCTCACTTCGCCCATGGCGTCGAGCTCTTTCTCCGCCAATCGTGTGAGCTATGTCCATGGGCTCGCAAGTTTCTGGCGTAGCGTGCTGTACTGTGGCACCTTCGCCTTTCTCGGGGGAGTTGTTCGCTTTCTGGCTGTCGACACGACGGCCATGACCTTCATCAACTATAGTTCCGCGCTCGCGGGCCTGTTCGCCCCCATCGTCCTTATGGCGCTCTGGCGGTTTCGGACGGTGCGGTACAACATCGATGGCGTATTTCGCCTGGCGTTCCCGCTGATTGTGGTCGCTCTCGGAATTCTGCCATTCGCTGCTGGCATCCCCTTTGTCATTCTAGCGGCGTTGCTCTACATGACATATAGTTTCTTGTCGCTGAGCGTTCAGGCACTTTCCATTCAGATTTCTCATGACTACGGCATTGACCCCGTGTTCTGTCTCAGCTTCCAGACTCTCGTGTGCGTGGTCGCCCAGGGGGTAGGGTATCTTCTAGGAGCCTGCGCGCCCGCAGGCGAGTCCTTCGGAGTTCCCCCCTATGCCGTCATCGCCCTCGGGTCGGTGTGCTTTCTCGCCTTGGCGCTCTACGTCACGCGGGCGCTGCACCCCTCGCAATCTGAGAAAAGCCGACCCGTCGAGTTTCTCTCGCTCGCTAGCGGACGAGTCGATTGCGGGGCCCAGTCCATGCCGTTTGCCGAGATTGAAGAAGAAGGCGATGGGGCTGCGTCAGTCTCTGAGGAGACGATCGTCCGGCCGCACTACGAGGATAAGACGGCTCTTCGCTGCGATCTCATAGGGCGCAAGTACGCTCTGTCCCAGCGGGAGATCGAGGTCATGCTTCTCTTTGCTCGCGGAAATACTATCAGCTCCATAGCGGGGGAGTTGTTCATATCTGACAACACAGTGAAGACTCACATGCGGCGCCTTTACGCAAAACTGGGGATTCACAAGAAGCAAGAGTTGTTCGCCCTCATAAACAGCTACGTCGAATGACCCATATTTTCTTTGCGAAGAGGGCGCGAGACGGCTATACTGTACCAGTTTGAACCAAACGCGGCGGGCGGCCAGAGGGTTTGCCGCGGCGCGTGAGCAGGAAAGGAAACATCCGTGGCAAGCATTTCTACCGCCGATTTCAAGAACGGCATGTGCATCATCAACAACGGCAAGATGTGCACCATCGTCGAGTTCCAGCATGTGAAGCCGGGCAAGGGCGGCGCGTTTGTACGCACCAAGCTCAAGGACATCAAGACCGGCCGTGTGGTCGACTACACCTTCAACGCCGGCACGAAGTTCGATTCCGTGCGTCTTGAGTCCAAGAAGATGCAGTACCTCTACAACGACGGCGCCGATTACTGGTTCATGGACAACAGCACGTTCGAGCAGATGCCCGTCTCCGCCGATATGGTGGGCTCCGCGGCCGATTGGCTGAAGGAGAACGACGAGGCCACGCTGCTGTACGCCGGCGACGAGCTCATCAGCCTGGAGCCCCAGATGTTCGTGGAGCTCGAGGTCACCCACACCGAACCGGGTTTCAAGGGCGACACCGCCACCAACACGCTGAAGCCGGCCACCCTGGAGACGGGCAAGGAGGTGCAGGTGCCGACGTTCATCGAGATCGGCGACGTCCTGCAGATCGACACCCGCGACGGCCGCGTCATCAAGCGCGTGTAGCAGCTGCGGAAAGCTCGTAGGTTGAGGAAGCCTCCTTCGGGAGGCTTCTTTTATTCCCGGGCGAAGAAGGCGAAGGCGACGCCACCCGGGCCGACGTGGGTGCCGATGACGGCGCCGACCTGCGTGAGGGGCAGATCGTCCGGCACGGCGGACTCGTCGGCGGCTGCTTCCTCGGCGGCTTTCGCCTGCGCCAGGCTGTCGGCGATGTACTTGCGGGCCGTCGCGTCGGACAGGCCCGAGTAGGCCACCCAGATGGGCCGCGTGAAGTCGATGCCGCCGGCCTCGTCGATCTTCTGGAACACCATGTTCTTCGACTGCTTGGAACCGCGCGCCTTGCCCAGCACCACGACATCGCCATCGACGACGCCCACCACGGGCTTGATGGAGAGCATGCCGCCCACGAGGGCCGCCGCCCCGGAGATGCGGCCGCCGCGACGCAGGTACTCCAGCGTGTCCAGGGAAGCCACGAGCCGGATGTCCTTCTTTTCCTGGTTGAGGCAGTAGGCGATGTCGGCGGCGGAAAGCCCCTCGTCGCGCAGGGCCCAGGCGCGCTCGGCCAAGATGCGCTCGCCGATGGTGGCATTCTCGCTGTCGACCACGAAGACCGACTCCTTGAACGGAGCCGCGGCGATGCAGGCGCTCTGGTAGGTGCCGGAGATGTGGCTGGAAAGCGTGATGCAGACGACCTCGTCGCCGGCATCGACGGCCTCTTGGAAGAGGTCTTGGAACACCATGGGAGGGATCTGGCTCGTGCGGGGCAGCTCGTCGGTTTCTACGAGGCGCTCGAAGAACTCCTCCCGCGAAAGATCGACGCCCTCGGCGAACTGCTCGGAGCCGAACGCGATGGTCATGGGGATGATGGTGATGTCGTGCTCGGCGGCGTAGTCCTCTTCCATGTCCGCCGACGAGTCCACGATGATGCGAATGGCCACGATGCCTCCCGTGTCAATTGTTTTCTTGCATATTTTATCGTCCGTACACGGGGCTTTGTTGAAGCGAGGAAAAGGCAAGTAAATTGTTCATAATTAGGCAACAGTTTCTCGATTGACAGGCCGCCGCAAACGTGGCCGCTGGGAGGTGTTCAACCTTCCACTAGATCGAGCAGCTCCTGGTGGGAATGGATGCCGAGCTTCGCGTAGACGTGCTTCACGTGGGCCTTCACGGTGTTGCGGGACACGACGAGCGCCTCCTCGATGTAGGCGCGGTCGCGGCCCCGGGCGAGCATGGCGAACACCTCGGCCTCGCGCGGGGTAAGGGAGAACTCCTCGGCGATGGCCGCGCAGCGGGAGGCAAAGGCCTCCTCGGGGGTGCGGGCCGCGGGCATCGGCACCGGCACTGACCCCGTTCCGGCGCCCGGTACCGCTTGTGCTCCCGCATCGGTTCCCTTCCCAGTGGTCGTCGCCCCCACCAGCACCGGATCGATGCCGTCGATGGCGCCGGCGAAGGTGAAGCGCTTCAGCCCGATGGTCACATAGGCGGCGAACACCAAAAGCAGTACTGCGGGGGTGGCCACACGCAGGGCGGGCATGCTTGCCGCGGCGCTGTTGGCAAGCATGCCAGCGGCGGCTCCTGTGAGCGATCCTAAGGCCGAAACGCCGTTGCCCCAGGCTACCGTTGTGATGGCTCCGAGCGGATTGCGCGCGGCAATGGTGATGAGCGCCATCTGGGCGGCCATGATGAACAGGCCGTTGCCGGCGTTCAGCAGCGCCACGTCGGCCGCTCCGCTGTCGGCGGCGAGCAGGGGCTGGGTTGCCAGAAGGAACCCGGCCATCACCGCGAGGGCCGACAGCTGCACGAGACCGTCGGCGGGAAAGCGCCGGCGCGAGCAAATCACGTAAAGGGCCACGAGGGCAAGCGGGATGGCCGAGAGAAACGACATGCGCGGCGTGCCCGCCACCTCTCCGAAACGCAGGGCGAACCCGAAGGCCACCTGGAACAAAAACAAGCACACGAACAGGGCTGAGAACGGCGCGAGGAACGAGGCCGGCCGTGTGACGGCGATGTCGCTCGGCGAGGGCCGGTCGCGGGCCATATCGAAGTAGAGGCGCGCGCCGCGGGCCGTGAGCGCGATGGCGGCCAGGGGGAAGACCAGGAAGAGGGCGGTTCCCATCCATGGGGGTAGAAGCGATGATGCGGGGCTCACCGCCAGCTGAACGGCGTAGGCCACCGCGATGATCACGGCCGTCGTGCGCATTTCGAGGCACGCGAGGTAGAGCGCTGCCGACACCGTGGCCACCGAGCGGCCGATGGCGGCGAGGCTCGCACCCGCAACGAGGAGCGCCGGCGACCGAAGCGCAAGCCCCAGACACAGAAGCACCCCGCCTCCCAGAAGGCACACCACCGCCACGGCCACGATGGCGCGCTCCCGCAGAAGACGCGGGGCGCGGTAGGCCGCAAAACCGAGGCCGAGCAAGGTGGCGGCCGAGAACGTGACGGAGATGTCGCGGGCGAACATGAAGATCGCATCGAACTGCGGGAAGAGCGACCCGTTCATGAGCGCGATGGCACTAAGGGTCAGAAGCAGCGCGACAAATCCGCGCAAAGGACTCGCGTTTTCCGTTGTGCGCTGCTCTACCATGTCTCTCCCTTCGCTCCCTCCATTCTACACGCGAAAACCCCCTGTCCGCGCGGGACAGGGGGTTCGCTCTTATAACCGCTGGTCGCTGGAGGGGAGGCGCGACCGGCGGTATCCCTTGGGAAAGGCTTGACGAACTGCCTTCGCGGGTTGCGGAATAAACGACTCGCGAAGGCGAAGGGGCCTTGAAGACGCGGACGCCTTACGCCTGCCCGGTTGCCGCCAGCATGCCGGCGCGGCGGCCGAAGGTCATGGTGCGCCCGCAGGCGAGCCCCGTCAGCAGGTTTGGATAGCTCACCGAGAAGAAGCCGCCCGAGTCGTTGCCGGTGAGGTACAGGCCCTCGATGGGGTCGCCGTTTTCGTCGCACGGGTGCATGTTCGTGTCGATGGTTACGCCGTCGAGCGTCGCCAAGAACCACGCGCCGGTGCGCACGCCGTAGAAGGGCGGCGTGTCGATGGCCATCAAGCGATGCTTCTCCTTGTAGTAGTCGGTGTCCTCGCCGGCCGCGGCCATCTCGTTGTAGTGCTTCCACGAGGCCACGGTGGTCTCCACGGGCAGGTTCAGCTTCTCGGCCAGCTCTTCCATGGTGTCGGCCTTCTGCACGTAGCCATCCTCGATGAGCTTGTCGATCATACCGTCCACGACTTGCATGGGGATGTTGTTCTTCGCCCCGTTGGGGAAGGGGAACAGACGGCAGCAGCCCACCTCGTCGAAGGCCTCGGCCTGCGCGGCGTGGTTCGCGTCCCAGATGTCCACGTAGGTCTGGTGCGGCTGCATGATGGTGGAGTGCAGCATGTAGTCGTAGGGGCCGCTCTCGTTGCAGAAGCGCTCGCCCTTCAGGTTCAGCTTCAGGAAGGGCTGCTCGCCGAACCAGAACCAGCGGCCGAGCACGCCGTCGCCGGCGTACTGGTCGGGCTTCACGCAGGCGCGGTTGAAGGTGCAAGCGGCGCCGAGCGGGTCCATGGTGGCGCCGAGCCACAGCGCTGCCTTGATGCCGGAGCCGGTGGGATTGCCGCCGGATCCGGGGGCCGCGATGCGGATCTTCTGGTTCCAAGCCTGGCGGTCCTCCATCATCTCCAGGTTGTTGCCGTAGCCGCCGGTGGAGAGGATGACGCCCTTGCTGGCGTTGATGCGCAGGTAGTGGCGGTCGCCCTGCACGTCGCGGGCGATGACGCCGGTCACGCGGCCGGCCTCGTCGGTCTCGCACTTGATGAACTCGCAGTACCAGCGCGTCTCGGCGCCCTGCTCGGCGGCGTAGGCCAAGATGGACTCGGCGAAGCCCCACTCCTCGTCCTCGGCCACGGCATCGGTTTTTTGCGGACTGTGGCCGGTGGCGAAGGCCTTGTCGCGGCCCGGGTCGGAGGTGTCGCCCACGCCGCCCTCGAATTCCATGACGAGCTTGCCGTCGCGCTGGATGATGTCGGTGAGCCAGTCCACCATGGCGCCGGACTCGTCGGCCCACAGCTTCACCAGGTCGTAGTTCACAAAGCCGTTGGCGTAGCGGACGATGTCCTCGACGGCCTCTTTCTTCTCGATGCGGAACTCTGGGAACTCGTCGAAGGAGGCCTGTTGCAGGCGCGAATCGATGGCGCCGATGTCCTCGCGGACGTTATGGGGGGTGCCCTGGCGGTCGATGCCGAGCACCTTCGCACCGTTCTCGGCCGCCGAGATCATGGCCGGGATGCCGCCGGTGCCCATGCCCACCACGAGCACCTCGGTGTCGATGGTCTCGGTGATGTCGGCCTCATCGATGACGGGCGGCGCTCCCAGCCAGGAGGGGCCGCCGAAGTCGCCGGCGCTCGGATTGGTCGGCTCGGCGGCGGCGTAGCCGTGCCCGCAGCCGGAGAGGGCCGCAGCGGACAGGCCGCCCAGGGCCGCAAGGCCCGCGCCCTTGAAGAAGCTGCGACGTGTTACGTTACTGGACATTGGGAGCCTCCCATCCCTCGGGCAGGGTCAGATCATGGCACTCGTTGCAGACGAGCACCTGGTTCTCGTGGGCTTTGTGGCAGTCGCCGCATTCCAAGGCCATGTCCTGATGACTGGAATGCGGGTTGTACTTCTCGTCGTTGCCGGCGAATCCCCACAGGCCCGCGGTGATCTCGTCAAAGGACTTGCCTCCGTGGCACTCGGCTCGCGCGCAGAACTCCTCGCTGGCGAACTGCTTGCCGGTGGCGAGCATGGTGCCGTCTTCGGTCATGGGATAGTTGTCGGACACCCAGGCGCACACCTCCGAGATCTGGGTCGTCAGCTCGGCGGTGTGGCAGTCGAGACACGACTCGCCGGCCTTCGCGTGCACGGTCACGCCCAGGTTCGGGTCGCCGGAGTCGTAGGTCTCCACGTAGTAGTCCATGGGGCTGTGGCAGATGGCGTTGCAGAAGCTCGGCTGCTCGTGCCACACCCAGAACCCGGCGCCGGCCACCACGATAATGGCCGCCACCACGCCGGCGACGATCCACCCGCGCTTGGGACGCTTCTTGGGAGCCGGTCCGCCCGCGCCCGTCGCTGAGCCGGCAGCTGCGGCCGAGCTTGCGTCCGTTGCCGGGCCCGCATGGCTCGGCGCCCCCGCGGCCCTCTTCTCTTCATCGATGCTCATGATCGCTTCCTCCCTTCCTTGTTGTGACAGAAACGATGGCGCCCAGTGTGCGCCGCGCCGCCCCGAAAAGCTATTACCCCAGCGGGGTAAACTTCGCGTTTAGCCTGATAACTAAGGGATATTAAAGGGCGAGCGCTTGTTTTTCCTGCCCTAAGCGGAGGGAGAGCTTGAGGATGCTGTTTTCCATCTGCGAGTACTGCGGTCATGAATGTTGGTTCCATCGATCTTATCCCGCGAACGCTTTTCCACGGTCGCGGCACGGTATCGTGCTTGCCCATGAACGTGTATCTTTCCCATAACACGGCGCTGCTGTTCTGGCGCGCTTGGTCCGCCGCCGCGGCTATTCCTCTGTGTGTGTTCCACGATTTTGGCGTGGCGGACGCGTCGCTGTTTCCTGCGACTCTCTTTCCGACATCGGAGGTGCTTCGCAATGAAGCGGTGCTGAGCAGGGATGTGCGGACGATCTTGGAGGACGCACTGCAAAGCCTCGCGGGCGCTGGGGCGGCGCGTCTGGCCGATGCGGGTTCGGTGGCCTCGCCGGACGGTTCTGCGGCGTCTGCGGCCGCCGTCGGCGGGATGCTCCCGCAAACTACCGCCGTGGCGTCGGCGCTGAAGGAGGTTGTTCGCTCTCGGGGAGCAGCGCCGCTGCACATCATGGTCGCAAAGGGTCATGGCACGCGGAACTCCAGCGATCTTGTACGCCATCGCTCGGTCGCCGCTTTTCCTCGGCAAGCTTTCATCAAAGTAGCTCCGGGCGTGTTCGTCTGCTCTCCCGAGCTCGTCTTCGTTCAAACGGCCCCTTCATTGACGCGCGGAGGGCTCTTGGCGGTCGGTTACGAGTTGTGCGGCTGCTATCCGCTGGGGGAGGAGCGCGTCGGTGCCCTCGTGCGCCGTCCTCTTTCGTCACCCCGCCGCCTTACGGCTTTTGCCGCCCGTGCAAAGGGTCTGGCGGGCGTGAAGGCGGCCCGATCGGCGGCGAAGCAGGTGCTTGCCAAGTCGGGATCCCTCATGGAGACCGAGGTATCCATCATTGCGTTCTCCCTGTTTTCCCAGGGAGGGTTGGGCCTGAGAACGCCTCTTCTGAACGAACCGGTCGCATTGTCCGACCGCGCGAGGACGGCCACGGGATTGAGCCGCGTGGTGTGCGATTGGCTTTGGCCCGCCGAGCGAGTTGTGCTGGAATACGACGGGCACGATGCGCATAGCTCGCCGCAGCAACAAGCCCATGATGCCCGCAAGCGCGATGCCTTGCGCATCGACGGCTTCGACCTTGCCGTTCTCACGAGCTCCCAATTTCACCACGTCAACCAATGCACTGAGCTGCTGCGCGGGGTTGCCCGAAGCGCCGGGCAAAGGTCGCCTGCCCTGAAGCCCGAGCACCTCCCTCGTCACATGGCCTTGCGCGAGCAGGTGCGGAAACATCATCGTGCCCATTTTCCCTCGCGTTTTCGGAGGGCGCGTTCGTAAGATGCGCCCGTAAGGTATGTCTGCGGGACGTATCCGGGGGACGCATCCGCAGGCGTGCCTGGGGGGAGGCTTCGCAAGGCGCGGGTTCCGGAAAGGTCTCTTCGGATCGCCTCGGCCTTGACTGCCCGGTTCGCTTCGGGAAAAGCGCCGCCGCTTCAGGAAAAAGTGCGATCGTGCGAGTCTTGAGAGGCGAAAAACTCGCACGATCGCACTTTTTCCTGCAGCGGGGGCCTTTTCGAGCGCTTTGGACTCGCACAATCGCACTTTTCTCCGCACGAGATGCCAAAAACTTGTTTTGGAAGGTCTCGGAGCCGGGAAATTGGCTGGAAATACGATAGGGAGCAAGCGGTTGTTCTCTGCATCGGGGATCTCGGAGCTGGGCGATTGGTTGGGAAGGTAGGGGATGGGCGGGGGAGGGAAGTTCGGGATTCGCCCCTTCGGCCGCTTCGTTGATGTTTCTTGTCGGCAAATCGGGCGGCGTGGCGCGGGGCCGTGGTAGGCTTCCTCTATAATCCGAAACTTGATCTTTGACTAACCTGTGTATAAGGAGGTGTGAGTTCATGCCACGGCTTCAGATCATGGACACGACCATCCGCGACGGTCAGCAGAGCCTCTGGGCCACCCGTATGCAGATCGGCGACATGCTGCCGATCCTGCCGAAGATGGACCGCGTCGGCTACTGGGCCATCGAGGCGTGGGGCGGGGCGACGTTCGACTCCTGCCTGCGCTTTCTGGACGAGAACCCCTGGGAGCGTCTGCGCGCCATCAAGGCGAACACGCCCAATACGCCGCTTGCCATGCTCTCGCGCGGGCAGAACCTCGTCGGCTACAAGCACTACTCCAAGGAGATCGTGCACCGCTTCATCAACGCGGCGCACCGCAACGGCGTCGAGGTCTTCCGTGTGTTCGACGCGCTGAACGACATCCGCAACGTCGTGGACAACGCCGAGGCCATCAAGGAGTGCGGCGGTCTGTTCGAGGGCGCCATCTCCTACACGATCTCGCCGGTGCACACGCTGGATTCCTACTTGGAATACGGCCAGCAGCTGAAGGATCTGGGCGCCGACACCATCGCCATCAAGGACATGGCCGGCATGCTCACGCCCTATCGCGCCGAGCGTATGGTGAAGGCGTTCAATGAGGAAATCGGCCTGCCGGTGCACATCCACTGCCATTACGTCGGCGGCATGGCCCCGGCCAACATCCTGAAGGCCGCCGAGGCCGGCGTGGCCGTGGCCGACACGGCCCATGCGCCGCTGGCCTTCGGCAACTCGCATCCGGCGGTGGAGATGATCGTGGCCGCCCTGAAGGAGAGCCGCTACGACACCGACCTCGACCTCGATCTGCTGTTCGAGATCTCCGAGTACTGGGAGGAGATGCGCAAGCGCGGTCACTACAAGCGCGGCGTGTCCTCGCTCATTCATATGCAGGTGTACTCGCATCAGGTGCCCGGCGGCATGATGAGCAACCTCATCAGCCAGCTGGAGGTGCAGAAGGCCGCGCACCGTCTGCCCGAGGTGATGGCCGAGATCCCGAAGGTGCGCGCCGAGGTGGGCTACCCGCCGCTCGTGACGCCGATGTCCCAGATCGTGGGCACCCAGGCGGTGTTCAACGTGCTGACGGGCAAGCGCTGGAGCGTCATCTCCAAGGAGATGAAGGACTATGTGTGCGGCTACTACGGCAAGGCGCCGGGCAACATGGACAAGGAAATCGTGGCGAAGGTGGCCGGCGACGCCGAGATCTTGGATCCGAAGATCGCTCCCGGCACGCTGGTGACCACCACCTACGACGAGTGCGCCGCCGAGATCGGGGATTTGGCCCAAAGCGAGGAGGACGTGCTCATGTACGCCCTGTTCCCCAACGAGGCCCGCACCTATTTGAGCAAGCACCGGGTATCCGAGAAAGTCGATTTCATGCTGGAGCAGGAGTCCAGCGCCACCAAGGAGGACGATTACGTGGACATCAATCAGATTCGCGAGCTGGTTCGCGTTGCCGAGGAGAGCGGCGTCGGAGAGATCGTCGTAGAGGAAGAGGGCATGCGCATCGCTGTCCGCATGCCGGGCCAGGGCGCGCCGGTCGCTGCCGTGCCCGCCGCTCCGCAGGCCCAGGCGGCTCCCGTTGCTGCCGTGCCCGCGCCGGCCGCCGAGGAGCCGGCGAGCGATCGTCCGGCCACGTGGAAGCCGGTGGTGGCTCCTATGGTGGGCACCTACTACGAGGCCCCGGCCCCGGGCGAGCCGCCCTTCGTGAAGGTGGGCGACGAAGTGGCCGCCGGCGAGACGCTGTGCATCGTGGAGGCCATGAAGCTCATGAACGAGATCGCCGCCGAGGAGATGGGCACCGTGCGCGAGGTGTGCCTGTCCGACGCCACGCCGGTGGAGTACGGCACCGTGCTCTTCTACGTGGAGCCCCACGACCCCACGCCGGGCGCGTAGGAGACAAACATGTTTGAGAAAATTCTAGTTGCCAACCGCGGCGAGGTGGCGCTGCGCATCATGCGCGCCGCCCGCGAGCTGGGCGTGAAGACGGTGGCGGTGTACTCCACGGAGGACGCCGACACCTATCCGGTGCGTTACGCCGACGAGGCCGTGTGCATCGGTCCGGCCCAGTCGAACAAGAGCTACCTGGTTATGGCCTCCATCATCGCCGCGGCTAAGAACACCGGCGCCGAGGCCATTCACCCCGGCTACGGCTTTCTGGCCGAGAACGCGGAGTTCGCCCGCGCCTGCGCCGACAACGACCTCGTGTTCATCGGCCCGGCTCCGGAGTGCATCGACCGCATGGGCGACAAGTCGTCCGCCCGCGAGACCATGAAGATGTGCGGCGTGCCCACGGTGCCCGGTTCCGACGGTTGCCTGGATACCGTGGAAGAGGCCGCGGCCTTTGCCGAGAAGGTGGGATATCCGGTGCTCATCAAGGCCACGGCCGGCGGCGGCGGCAAGGGCATGCGCGAGGTGCACGATCCGGCCGACCTCGCGGCCCAGTACAAGGCCGCCCGCACCGAGGCCGGCGCCGCCTTCGGCAACGACGGGGTGTACCTGGAAAAGCTCGTGCTGCGTCCGCGCCACGTGGAGGTGCAGGTGCTCGCCGACGACCATGGCAACGCCGTGGCGCTCTGCGAGCGCGACTGCTCCATCCAGCGCCGCCACCAGAAGCTTCTGGAAGAGGCCCCCTCGCCAGCGCTTTCCGAGAACCTGCGCCGCGACATGATGAAGGCGGCCCTGAAGGCCGTGCGCGCCGTGGACTACAAGAACGCCGGCACCATCGAGTTTCTGCTGGACGAGCGTGGCCAGTTCTACTTCATGGAGATGAACACCCGCGTGCAGGTGGAGCACCCGGTCACCGAGGAGATCACCGGCACCGACATCATCAAGGAGCAGCTGCGCATCGCCGCCGGCGAGCCCATGAGCTGCGCGGGCCGCGCGCCGTTCTCGCCTTCGGGCCACGCCATCGAGCTGCGCATCAACGCCGAGGATCCCGAGCACGGCTTCCGCCCGTGCCCCGGCACCGTCACGCGCTTCGAGCCCCCGGCGGGCCCCGGCGTGCGCGTGGAGACCTACCTGCGCCCCGGTTCCCGCATCTCGCCCTACTACGACTCGCTCGTGGCCAAGGTGGTCGTGCACGGCCAGGATCGCGCCGAGGCCGTCGCCCGCGCCAAGCGCGCCTTGGACGAGTTCGTTATTGAAGGAATTGCAACAACTATCCCATTCCACAAACGCGTGCTCGATAACGAGGTATTCTTGGCCGGTGACGCGACAACCGACTTTATCGAAACCCAGATGGGAGACGTACTATGACAGATCAGATGAACGTCGAGGGCCTTTCCATCGCCCCGGGGGTCATGGAGACCATCATCTCCGTGGCCGCCAGCGAGGTGGACGGCGTGGCCTCGCTGGGCTCCTTCGCCACGAGCGGCATCCGCTCTATGCTGGCGAGCAAGCCCTCCACCTCCGGCATCGAGACCAAGATGGGCGACGACAGCAAGCTTTCCGTGGCGGTGCACGTGGAAGTCTACTACGGCTATGTGCTGCCCGAGCTGGCGGCGCAGCTGCGCGCCGCCATCGCCGAGGCGCTGGCCACCCAGGCCGGCGTGGAGGTGTCCTCGGTGGACGTGTACATCGACGGCCTCCAGTTCAAGGCGTAGGTGGCGCGCGGTATGGCTCCGAGAATCCACGAGCGCACCCGCGACCGCATCAGCGCGGTGCAGGTGCTGTACACGAGCGAGCTGACGGGCAAATCGCCCAGCGAGCTGCTCGACTGCGGGCTGTGCCTGGTGGCGCGCGAGGCTCCCGCCGATGAGGCCGATGCTGCCGAGGCGGGCGCGTTCGGCCTCATCGAGGAGGGGACGCTGACCGATTACGCCCTGGCGCTCATCCACGGCGTGGAGGCGAACCAGGCCGAGGTGGACGAGCGTGTGGAAGCGGCGTCCGAGAACTGGGCGCTCTCCCGTATGCCCATCGTGGACCGTTCCATCCTGCGCTTGGCCGTCTTCGAGATGTTCCACTGCGACGACGTGCCGGTGTCGGTCTCCATCAACGAGGCGGTGGAGCTGGCCAAGGGCTTCGGCGGCGAGGACGACTCGCCGCGCTTCGTGAACGGCGTGTTGGGGCGCATCGCGCGCTCTATGGAAGGAGATGGCGCGGACGCGGCTGATGCGGTCGGAGCCGACATTGCCGCCGCCGGCCCGGTGGATGCCCTGGTGGGCGCCTCGGGCGCCGCTGCTTGCGTGCAGGTGGGGGTGTAGGCGCCATGGCCGACGAGCAGGGTCGCACCTTCGAGGACGTGCACGAGCGCCTTTCCGAGATCGTTGACGAGGTGTCCGCCGAGGACATCTCGCTGGATGACGCCTTGAAGCTGTACGAGGAGGCCGTGAAGCTGGGCCTTTCCGCGTGCGATTTGTCCGAGCAGGACTTGGACGCGTTTCTGGCGACGGAAGAGGAAACGACGGCCGAGGAGGGCGGCGCAAGCGCTACCCCTACGGGTTCAACCGACATGCCCCGCGAGGCCTAAAGGAAACCGCCCATGGATGTCCCGCGCATACTCGATGCTATCAGCTCGCCGGCCGATTTGAAGGTGCTCGACAATGAGGAGCTGGCCATTCTCGCCCGCGAGATCCGCCAGGAGATCGTCGCCACCACCTCGGTCACCGGGGGACATGTGGCGTCGTCTCTGGGCGCCGTGGACATCATCGTGGCCTTGGAGAGCCTGCTCGACATGCCGCGCGACCGCGTGGTGTTCGACGTGGGGCACCAGGCCTACGCTCACAAGCTCATCACCGGCCGACGCGAGGCGTTCAAAACGCTGCGCACCTACGGTGGCCTTTCCGGCTTCACCAAGCCATCGGAGAGCCCCTACGACGTGCACCCGTCGGGTCACGCGTCCGACTCGCTCTCCATCGCCACGGGTCTCGCGAAGGCGCGGCAGTTGAAGGGCACCGACGAGAAGGTGGTGGCCCTCATCGGCGATGCGTCGCTCGCCGGCGGCATGGCCTTCGAGGCGCTGAACTACATGGGCAACGAGCAGTTGCCGCTCGTCGTCATCTTGAACGACAACGAGATGTCCATCTCGCGCAACGTGGGCGCCCTCATGAAGCATCTGGGCAACATCCGCGCCAACAGCCACTACCGCGAGGCGCGCGAGGGCCTGCAGGCGGCCATGGAGCAGGGCGGCCCCGCGGCCCGCGGGCTGCTCGGCTTCGGCAAGAACATGAAGGAATCCCTCAAGCAAATGGTGATTCCCCATACCATGATCTACGAATCGCTCGGCATCGTGTGCACCGCTCCCATCGATGGCCACAACATCGCCGAGCTGCGCGACGTTTTGTCGCTCGTGCTGGAAATGGACGGCCCGGCGCTCGTGCACGTGGTCACGCGGAAGGGGGAGGGCTACGAGCCCGCCCGCCGCGACCCCGAGGCGTTCCACGGCACCGGCCCCTACGATATTGCCACGGGCCGCGCGTTGAAGAAGCCCGGACGCGCCCCCAGCTACACCGAGGTGTTCGGCGCGGCGCTCGCCGACGAGGCGGCCAACGACGCGGACGTGGTGGCCATCACGGCGGCCATGACCGGCGGCACGGGGCTGAAGACCTTCGCGGCGGAGTTCCCCTCGCGTTTCGTGGACGTGGGCATCGCCGAGGAACAGGCGGTGGGCATGGCGGCCGGCCTCTCGTCGGGCGGCAAAAAGCCCGTGGTGGCGCTGTACTCCACCTTCATGCAGCGGGCCGTGGATCAGATGATCATCGATGTGGCCCTGCCGGAGGCGAATGTGGTGTTCGCTTTCGATCGCGCGGGCCTGGTGGGCGACGACGGACCTACGCACCACGGCGTCTTCGACATGGTGTACACGCGCATGGTGCCGAACCTGCGGGTGCTCGCGCCCTCCGACGAGGCGGAGCTTGTGCACGCTCTGCATACGGCGCTGGTTTTGGAAGGCCCCGTGTCGCTGCGCTATCCGCGTGGCGAGGCCGAGGGTGCGCCATTGCCGGATGCGCCGGAAGTTCTGGGAGTGGGGAAGTCCCGCACGGTGCGCGAGGGGGGCGACGTGGCCCTGCTCGCCTTCGGTCGCATGGTGGGGTGCGCCCGCGCCGCTGCCGAGCTGCTGTCCGCCGAGGGCATCGAGTGCCGCGTGGTGGACATGCGCTGGGTGAAGCCGCTCGATGAGGAGGCCATCGCCGAGGCTGCGGCCACGGGGCTCGTGGTCACCGTGGAGGAGGGTGTTGTCGCCGGCGGTGCCGGCCAGGGTGTGCTCGAGGTGCTCGCGCGCCAGGGCGCGACCGTTCCCGCCGTCACGCTCGGCATTCCCGATCATTTCGTTGGCCAGGGCCCGGTGGGCCAGCTCTTCGCCGATTTGGGCCTGGATGCCGAGGGCATCGCCGCCACGGTGCGCGCCGCCCGGGAGAAGTCGCGTTCCGCCCGCTAGTCCCGGCGCTGATTTTCGGAAGCTAAGAGCGCGAATTTACGGAAGTAACGCGGGAAATCCCAGATAGCCGGCCGGAGAGGGCCCCTAGACCGTCTCGCTCAGCCAGAACACCTGCTTCTTTCCCTGGTAGGTTGTCGAGCAGTAGCGCAAATCGACGAGGCGGTTCAAATCGTCGCGGGCCGTGGAGACGGCGCAGTCGAAGCGCCGCGCGTAGGCGCCCACATCGGTGCGGGCCGTCGGATCGGCGATGAGGTCGGCCAGCAGCTCCTTCTGCCGGTGGGATAGCCGCGCGTCGCGGTTCACGGCCTTGCGCCGGGCAGTGTCGGCGGCATCGAGGACGCGGGCCTCCTCCTCAAGTCTGTCGACGTAGTGCTCCATCATGGCGAGCATCTGGATGAGGTAGGGCGTGCAGTCGAGCCCGAACTCGCTGACGAGGAAGGCCTCGCCGTAGCGGAACGGCTCCAAAAGCTCGGGCGAGGTGCCCCGCTCCCAGGCCAGGCGCAGCCAGGAGAGCGGCACCCAGGCGAGCACGGGCAGCCCGATGCGCACAAGGGCGCGCCGGCGCAGGACGATTTCCAGAAACGCATTCGCCGGGCCTGCGGTCATGCTGTTCCAGAGAATGCCCGCGTTCATAATGACGCCGGGCAGCGGGTGGGCGCCCCACTGGCTTTCCCGGCCGATCTCGCGGGCCAGCTCCTCGAAGCTGACCCGGCGCAGGACGAAGGCCTCGGGTTGGGAGCTCTCCGGTGCGGCGGCCGCAGGGGCGTGAGCCGATCTCGCGGGCGCCGCGTCGGCCGCCTCGGTTCCGCGCACGATGGACTCGTGCAGCTCGCGAAGCACCTCGGCGGTGGGCGCTGCGGCCGTCTCGCAGGGGCTTTGCAGGAGCGCGACGGTGTTGGCGACGATGCGCTCCTCGTAGCCCTGGGGCTCGTGGGCGCCGAAGACGAGGGTGCGCACCGTCTCATAGGAGAGCGAGAAGCCTGCGCGCTCGACGCCCGCCATGAGATCCTCGACGAGCGGGGCGACGATGCGCCGGTGCCGCATGAGGGGATTGAGGGCGTCCCAGAGCCGGGAGCGCCTGTCGCAGCGGGCCGACAGGTCGCTGACCGCCTGCTCCACCGCCGGCGGCATCGTCTGGAAGGCGAGGCCGGAGGCGAGGGACTTGCCCGCCCGGGGCATCTGGCTGCGCACCGGCGGCCAGCCGCCCATGCGCCGCACGAAGGAGACGAGCTCCCAGGCGGCCTCGGGAGCAAGACCGCAGGGCATGGGGCCGGCCATGAAGTCGGCCTGTGACTCGTAGTTCCACGCCTTCTCCTGCACGAAGGCCATCAGCTGCTCGTCGTGGATAAGCTCGCTGATTTCCGCAAACGTTGACGAGTTCGTAGACATCGTGGCATCCCCTTCCCCTTCTGGCTCCATGGTACCTTGATTCGGGCGTCTCGCGCCAGCCCCTCGAAGTGACGAAAACCGTTACTTGACAGCATGTGCGCTTGTGACCAGGTATAACAAGTGACGATTTCCGAAATTTACAGGCAAGCGGCCCCTTTCTAGACTGAGTGGCGTCAAAGGAGGCAAGACCTCGTTTGGAAGCGAGAGACCTGAAAGGGGAGAAACATGGAAACGACATTCGGACGCCGCGACTTTCTGAAGGGCGCGTCGGTTTTGGGAGCTGCGGCCCTCGGCACGGGTATGCTCGCGGGCTGCGCGCCCAAGGCGGCCGGCAGCAGCGAGGGCGAGAGCCTGGCTACCACGGGCGGCGGGGTGGACCCCTCCTCCATCAATTGGGATTACGAGGCCGACGTGGTGGTCGTGGGCTCGGGTTCGGCGGCCATGTGCGCGGCCATCGAGACGGCCGCGGCGGGCTCTGAGGCCCTCGTGTTCGAGAAGGGCACGCTCATCGGCGGCGACTCGGCGCTCTGCGGCGGCGTGATTCTGGCAGCGGGCTGGTCGACCCAGGAGGAGCTGACCGGGTACGCGGGCGACACCGGCGAGGCCTTCGCCGAGCAGATGGTGCGCTGGTCCCAGGGCATGGGCGATGCCGAGATCATCCGCGAGGCGTGCATGCGCTCCGGTGAGACGGTGGACTGGCTCATCTCCATCGGCCGCACCTTCGATGCTGCCGACATCCTGCCTCCCATCTGGGGTTTGGGCGACACCGAGGCCGACATCGTGCCGCGCTCGCTGTGGCTGTCCGGCGAGATCGACAACGACGAGTTCGAGACGGGCACGTCCATCAACGGTCACTACAAGACGCTCCAGGATCATGCCAACACCTATGGCGAGGCTCTGGTGGTGAAGAAAAACCACGAGGTGACGCGCCTTCTGCAGAACGAAGGCGGCGAGGTCATCGGCGTGGAGGTGAGCGATAGCGGCAAGACGAAGTACGCCAAGGCGCGCAAGGGCGTCGTGCTCGCCTGCGCCTCGGTGGACAACAACACCGAGATGGCCCGCGAGCTCGGCTTGAACCAGCAGTTCTGGGGCATGACCATGCGCGATGCGGGCCTCGACAGCGCGAGCGCCGGCTACGGTGCCACCTCCCACGACGTGGAGACGAACACCGGCGACGGCATCCGCATGGCCCGCGAGATCGGCGCCCAGCTCCAGCTGAACCAGGCCTGCTGCATGAACGACAACCACTATGTCGGCGGCATCGCCGAGTACTCCACGGGCATGGTGAGCGGTTCGAACGAGTACAAGTCGTGGCGCAGCGAGGGCAATATCCTCGTGAACCAGAACGGCCGCCGCTTCTGCCAGGAGGACGCCGAGTGGGGCTACGTCATCTCGGAGTGCGCCAACGCCGTCTTCGCCAACGGCTGGCAGCCGGAGGATCCCGACGGAGTGAACGTGTACTTCATCGTGGATGCCGACCACACCTACTCTTGGCTGCTCCAGGGCATCGACGTGGAGACGAGCGACCGCGTGGTGAAGGCCGACACCATCGAGGAGCTCGCCGAGCTCATCAACGTGCCCGCCGAGAACCTGAAAGAGGAGATCGACACCTGGAACCGCTACTGCGAGACGGGCAAGGATCTGCGCTTCGGCCGTCGCGCCGACATGGGCAAGATCGTCACGCCGCCGTTCTACGCCGACCCCATGCGCCCCGGCCCCATGGGCTCCTACGCGGGCGTGAAGGCCAACATCAAGGCCGAGGTCATCGCCACCGACGGCAACCCCATTCCGCGCCTGTACGCCGCCGGCGCCGTGGCGGGCGGCAACTACGTCGGCTCGTTCTACCCGGGCTGCGGCTGGGCCATCCTGAACACCTGCGTCTGGGGCCGCGAGGCCGGTCGAAACGCCGCCGCCCTCGAGCCCTGGGAGTAGTCTCGCAAGCTCGCGGCGATGTGCGATCCCGCTCGCGCGCCGCGCCTGCGGGCCTGCGAGCGGCAACGAGCGAATCCGTCCGGCTCCGCGCCTCCTTCCCCTCCCTGAGAGCGGGGCCGGCTATTCGAGCAAGGGGCGCCTGCGACACATCCGCAGGCGCCCCTTCGCGCTTTTCGGGCTGTGGCGTTTGCGGCCCCAGCGTTCGTCTTCGTCTTTTTGTCATGGGGGTCTTGTCCCTTCCATTCATGGCCGTACTATGATAGTCTCATAATTACATAGAACTTAATTTTGAGACTATGGAGTTCCGCATGGATTTCAGTCATTACCCCGAAGGCGGCCGCTACTACGCGGGTAGCGAGCGCAAGAAGAGCATCGTCATGCCGGACGGCAGTTTCTATATGGTCAAGTTCCAGAAGGCAACTGCTTTCGGGAAGCGCTTCAACCACCTATCCGAGCATGTGGGATCTCGCGTTTTCGAGTTGGCGGGACTTCCCGCCCAGGAAACCTATCTGGGGACGTGCGATGGCGAGCCAGTGGTCGCGTGCCGAGATTTCATTCCCGAAGGCACCCAGTTCGTCCCTTTCAACGATGTGGGGGAAAGTACGCTCGAGGAAGATCGCGAAACCTATCAGTACAGCTATGACGACATCATGCGCATGCTCCGCGACAATCGCAAGCTTACCGCGGTCGACGAGACGGTCGAGATGTTCTGGCGCATGTATGTTGTCGATGCGCTGTTGGGAAACTTCGATCGCCATGGGGCGAATTGGGGGTTTCTCAAGCAGGAGGGTGCCTATCGGATCGCTCCCGTTTTCGACAACGGATCGTGCCTGTTTCCAGGGCTCGTTGACGATGAGGCCCTCAACGAGGTGATGAGGTCCGAAGACGAGATGCTCCGCCGCGTATTCGAGTTTCCCACCTCCCAGATTCGGTTGTCTGGTCGCAAGAGTTCCTACTACGAAGTGATTGCAAGCAGGTCTTTTCCCGAATGCAACGAAGCTCGCGACTACGTGCTGAGCCGGCTTGATATGGATTGCGTGCAGGATCTCGTCGGCACGCTTGACGGCATCACGGAGACGAGGAGGGAGTTCTACCGGCGTATTCTTGATTTGCGGTACCGGCTTATTCTGTGCGGCGAACAGGGAGGGGGAGCGCGATGAAGGAGGCGACAACGCGCGGGGTCATCTGTCTGGAGGACCCCGAGACGGGCGTTGAGTACCATCTCGCCCGCATTGAATACCGAGAGCGGGAGGACGAGACGTTCTCCTATGTGATAGAGCCAAACTATTCGGTTATCAGCCTTCTATCCCCGCCGCTGTTCCAAGGCATTCCTGGATTGAACCTCGATCTAAAGCGAAAGCGCTATGTGCGGGAGAATCGCACGCCGGTGTTCATCAGCGAGAGGACCCCTGCCGAGAATCGCGAAGACGTGCGCAAGCTGCTGGATGACGCCGACATGGACTACTTGAATCCGCTCGAATGGCTGATACGGACCGCTACGCGCTATGGGGGCGACAGCCTGTTCGTCCGCCGGCCGTCCGAGGAGTCGGGCGACGTGGTCGTGGATATGCCCTCGATGGAGGGCGGTATGCGCGAGGCAGCTGAGCTTCTCCTTCGGGTTATTGCAACGGGTCAGAACGTGCGTGGCGACGGTTTCGTGGTCGACGACGCGAACCGCGGTGCTGTCCATGCCCTTCTCAGGGCGCTTTGTCTTAAGGGCAAGAAGCGGAAGTCTGCGCCTTGCCCTTCGTCGGAGGAGAAGCGGGGCCGGGGCCGGCGTCGCAAGCCCGTTGACGAGATACGCTATGAATACGCCGTCGTTCAATTCGAGAAGGGTCTCATGACCGCCGAGGAGGCTGCAAGGAAGGCGGGTGTGAGCCGAGCCACCTTCTTCCGCCGCCTGAAGGAAGCGCAATAGCCCCTTGCAGTCTCAGCGTTCGTAGATGTAGTCGAAGTCGAGGAGCTTCTTGTAGGAGTTGAACATCTGGTGCGGGCCGAGGTCACGTCGCGGGGGCGCATCTCGTAGCGCTCGGGTGCCGAGGCTCCCGAGCGCCGCTGCGGCTGGCGCCGCCATCGGAGCTGCCGGGGCCTCGGCGACGGCAGGGGAGGGCGCTGCTGCTTCCATGCAAACCTCTGTCGCCGATGCCGATCTAGCCGAAGAAGCCGCCCTCGCCGATTAGCGCCGGACGGCATGATCTTCCTTGTCGGAGCATGCCCGCAAAAAAGAGGGGGTCCCGCGCATCTGCGGGACCCCCTCTGGTGCTTCTGGTGCTGAAAGGCTATCTCAAGCGCTTGCGTCCTACTTTGCAGCTCGAACGGTTTTCGCCTTGGACCAAGACGAGTAATAGGTCTTCCCGCCCGCCTTCTTGTAGGTGCGCACTTGCACGTAGTACTTCTTACCGCCTTTGAGCTTCGCTATCTTGAGGCTGCTCTTGGCGCGCCCCTTGGCAGTTTTCGCTTTCGCGCCTTTCCTCGACTTGCTCGTGCTGTAGCGAATCTGAGATCGCTTCGGGCAAGGACTTGCGTTTCGGGCGCCGCGAGGCCGGCCAGAACGCCGCGGCTCTCGAGCCGTGGGAGTAGCGGCATCTGGCGTAGGCCTCCTCCGATAGCCGAATCCGTCTGGCTCGCCCGTTCCTTCCCTCTCCAGGGGCGATGCCAGCTGTTCGAGAAAGGACGCGCACCCGTCACGGATGCGCGTCCTTCTTTTCGTGCGGCAAGACGGGCGCCTCGTGCTATAGAGTCCCAAATACGATACACTGCTCTGTGTACTTGTTTACAAATTCCTTAGGATGAGGTACAGTGAGGCTAGCGAATGGAGGTTGCTATGGCGACGAAGACGTTTTCGGGACGGGCCGATGCTGAGAAGATTCTTCTTGCCGATACCCTGGCACGACAAGAGTACGGCTTGTCCTTTGGGCAATACTGCAGCGGTGTCCTCGTCGATTACATTTGCGAGACGGGGGCGCTTCCCGATACGCGTGTGCACTCGAAGAAAAAAGGCGGTGTGGCCATGATGCTGAGTCTTGCGAAGAAGCATCAGGGTAGCGACATCGCTCGCCTGAGTGACCAAGAGATTCGCGATCTCGTTGCGAGCCGCTATGAGTAGTAAGGTGCTTCTCGATACCAACGTTATGCTCGACCTCGCCTTGGCACGGCCGGAGGGGTTCGATGCAGCCGCCGCCATCGCCGAGGCCGTGGCCTATGAAGAGGTCGTCGCATATGTTTGTGCCACGTCGCTCAAAGATCTGTACTACATCCTCTCCAAAGCCATGGGGGAGAAGGACGCGCGAACCTACATCAAGGCTGTGATGGACGATTTCATTATCTGCTCAGTCGATTACGCCCTCTGTCGTCAGGCTGCAGATTCCGACGAGCCTGATTTCGAAGACGGTTTAGTGCGCGCCTGCGCCGAGAACGCCCGCGTTGATTTCATCGTCACGCGAGACGTTACGGCGTTTGCCCGATCAAAGGTGCGCTCAATCGCTCCGGCAGATTATGTGGCGCGGTTTCATGTCGACGAATAGACATTGCGGATCAAGAGAATTCCGCAGTACTTTGTTTTCTGATTGGGAGGGGCGACCGAGGTCGCCCCTATGGAGGCTGACTCGCGGGGCCAGCTACTGCAGCTTCTTCTCCATGATGTAGTCGTCCATGATGTAGCCGTTGCCGATGTCGGTTTTCACGGCGTCGATGACCTCGAAGCCCTTCGCCTTGTAGGCGCGGATGGCCATCTCGTTGTGCTTGTTCACCGTGAGGTAGAGGGCATCGAGACCGCGCTCGCGGGCGAGGCGCTCGTAGAAGCGGACGGTGGCCGAGCACAGGCCCTCGCCGCGGTGCTCCTTCAGCAGGTAGATCTTCGAGATGAAGAAGCGGTTCGTGTCCGTCTCCACGTGCCCTCCGGTGTAGCCGACGATGCGGGGGACGGCGGCCGTGCGGGCGAAGTCCTCGGTGTCGTGGGCCAACTCGTCGTCGTGGTCGGATTCCACGTCGTCGTTGACGCGGCCGGCTACGGTGTCGCCCTGGTCGTGGATGTCGGCGCCGTGCGTCGCCGCGCCCAGCTCGTGGGGCGTCTCGTCCTCGTGCTGCATGATGAAGAAGTACTCGTAGCCATTGTCGGCAATGTCGGTGCGGAAGGCATTCAGGCTCTGGAACTTCTCCACCATGTAGTCGGTCTGCGCTTGGCCGATGATGGCCGGCCAGTACTCGTTCCAAATATGGTAGGCCATATGGGCCAGGGCCTCGACCTCTTCGTCGCGCTCGACCTGTCGAAATGTAACGCTCATGAGTGCATCCTTCCGCGTTGTGACAAAACTTTTCGAAAAAGTGGTCACAAAATCGAGTTCTGGGTTTTCTTTATGGGCGATACGACCCAATTAACGGTTGCGACTTTGTGTAGTATATCGTTTAGCGATATATTCCTCTTGCTCTTATGCCGTCTTGAGGTCTGCAAAAACCCAGAACTCGATTTTGTGACCAGATCGCGCCGATTCTTTGTAAAGGCAACGCTGCCATTGTAATGCTTCGGCGATCTGTGACGGGACGCGCGGGCATTTGTTTCCGCCCAGTAACAAGGAATGGTCGCCAGTGTTAACACTTATTTTTGAGGGGGTTAACAATCATCGTTGAGCGCGCAGGTCACCAGGTGCCGTGGAACAATCGGGGTGTCCTTGCCGTTGGGCGCCTTGGGCGACAAGGGGTGGGGAGGCCCGCGCGGTGCGGCGCGCGGCGCCTCCCGACCTCTTTTCGCCGAGGGCCCGCGAACTGTGAAAGGGGTTGATCGCGATGATTGACACCGGTTCCACCGGGTTCATGCTCGTCTGCGCCATGCTGGTGCTGCTTATGACGCCCGGACTCGCCTTCTTCTATGGAGGTCTCTCCCGTCGCAAGAACGTCGTGAACACCATGGTGATGGTGTTCGGCGTGCTCGGCATTGTCGGGGTGGTTTGGGTCGTATGCGGCTGGTCGTTCGCCTACGGCGGCGACGGGTCGCTGCCGTTTTTCGGCGGCTTCGATCAGATCGGGTGCTTGAGTGCTGTGAACGACATGGTTGCCGAGGCTGAGGGCACGCCTGACGCCTTCGCGGTCCTGTCCGGACAAGGCGCACTGGCCGATGACCCGGAGCTGGCGGCGGGATACCCGGCCATCATCGACATTGTCTTCCAGATGGCCTTTGCCATGATCACCTGCGCCATCATCACGGGCGCTGTGGCCGGGCGCATGAAGTTCGGCGCCGTATGCGCGTTCGTGGCCGTGTGGGTCGTCGTGGTGTACGCGCCGCTCGCCCATATGGTGTGGGGCGGCGACGGCTCGCTCATTGGCGACATGATCGGGGCCCTGGACTTCGCCGGCGGCGATGTGGTGCACATCTCCTCGGGCCTCACCGGGCTCATCCTCTGCCTTATGCTGGGGCGGCGCAAAGGGTTTGCGGTTCTGTCCTACCGGCCCCACAACGTGCCCTTCGTGGCTTTGGGTGCAGCGCTTCTGTGGTTCGGCTGGTTCGGTTTCAACGCTGGCAGCGAGTTCGCCGCCGATGGCGTGGCGGGTCTCGCGCTGCTGAACACCGTGGCGGCCAGCGCGGCCGGTGTGCTCTCCTGGATGCTTACCGAGCGCATCACGGTGGGGAAGTGCACGCTCGTCGGCGCGGCGACGGGTCTGGTGGCCGGGCTTGTGGTCATCACCCCGGCGGCCGGGTTCGTGGAGCCCTGGGCGGCGATCGTCATGGGCCTCATTGTGAGCCCCGTCGTGTACGTGGCCATCTCCCAGGCCAAGCGGCGCCTCGGCTACGACGACGCGCTGGACGCCTTCGGCTGCCACTGCGTCGGCGGCATCGTGGGCGGCATCCTCACGGGGCTGTTCTGCGTGCCCGGGCTCTCCTGGACCGAGCATGGCGGCCTTCTGTACACTGGCGACTGGTCGCTTTTGGGCGCGCAGGTGCTGGGCATTCTGGTGACCATCGCCTTCGTGGCCATCGCGGACGTGGTGCTGGGGCTTATCATCAAGGCCTGCTTCAAGGGCAGCCTGCGGGTGAGTGCCGCCGACGAGGCGGCCGGGCTCGACGTGGCCGTCCATGGCGAGTCGGCCTACCCGGCTTACCTGGGCCTCGACTAGCCTGCGGAAGCGATTGAGAAAGGAGCTGACAGCTATGAAACGAGTAACGGCTATTGTGCGGCCCGAGAAGATGGAGCCGCTGAAGGATGCCCTGTTCGCCGCCGATGTGAAGGGCATGACCATCTCGCAGGTGCACGGCTGCGGCGCCCAGCACGGCTGGAGCGAGTACGTGCGCGGCACCGAAGTGATGCTGAACATGGTGCCGAAGGTGAAATTCGAGGTAGTGGTGGAAGACGACGCGGTGGACGCGCTGGTGGACACCATCGTGGGCGCCGCCCGCACCGGCGAGGTGGGCGACGGCAAGATCTTCGTGGCACCCGTGGAGGAAGTGGTGCGCATCCGCACCGGCGAGCGCGGCGCGACGGCGGTGTAGGCCACAATGCGGTACAATCTCGCCGAAACAAGGTGCGAGAAAGGAACCGACATGCACACCTACATTCCCCGCGGCGTCTGCTCCCGTCAGATCGATGTGGAACTGGACGGCGACACTATTAAGAGCGTCCAGTTCACCGGCGGCTGCGATGGCAATCTGAAGGCCATCTCCAAGCTGGTGGCCGGCCAGAACGTCGACGACATCGTCGCCATGATGGAGGGCCACACCTGCGGGCGGCGCTCCACCTCCTGCGTGGATCAGATGACCAAGGCCATCCGCGAGGCCCAAGCAAAAGCCGCTGAGGAAGCGTAAGGCGATCCCAGCTGCGGTTCACCCAAGGGCCTGGACTCATGTCCGGGCCCTTTTCTACAGCATCATGAACAGCTTGGCCAAGGCCCAGCCGATAAATCCGCAGCAGGGGAAGGTGAGCACCCAGGCCCACACCATGCGGCGGGCGACGCCCCAGTTCACGCGGCGGAAGCTCTTCGAGGCGCCCACGCCCATGATGGAGGCGGTGGAGCAGTGGGAGGTGGAGACGGGCATGCCGGTCATGGATGCCACGAACAGCGTGATCACCGTGGAGAGGGAGGCCGCCACGCCCTGGTACTTCTCCAGCGACACCATGTCCATGGCCACGGACTTGATGATGCGCTTGCCGCCGAGAAGCGTGCCCAGCGACATCGCCGCCGAGCAGATGACCATGAGCCACAAAGGGAAGTCGGTGGCGCCGCTTGTCTCCATGCCGAAGGCGAGCGCGATGCCCAAAAGCCCGATGGACATGAACTTCTGGCCGTCCTGGGCGCCGTGGAGGAACGACAGCGCGCAGGCGCAGATGTCCTGCAGCACCATGCACACCTTGTTGCCGCGCTGGCGGTTGACGCGGGAGAAGAGAAACTCGATGATCTTGGTGGTGGCCATGCCGAGGATGAAGCCGCCCACCAGCGAGAACACCATGCCGTAGATGACGAGCATCCACTCGGAGAGCACGACGCCGGCCAGCCCGTTCAGCGCGATGGCCCCGCCGGTGACGCCGGCGATGAGCGAGTGGGACTTGCTGGCGGGAATGCCCCAGAACCAGCAGAAGACGCCCCAGCCGATGGAGCCTATCATGGCGGCTATGAGCGCGAGCAGCGCCTGGTGGGTGTTGCCGGAGAAATCGACCATGTTGAACATGGTGTGGGCCACGGCCGTGGAGATGTAGGTCATGCCCACCAGCCCCACGAAGTTGAACACGGCGGCGAGCGCGAGGGCGGCGCCGGGGGTGAGGCAGCGGGTGGAAACCGCCGAGGCGATGGCGTTGGGGGCGTCGGTGGCGCCCGAGATGATGGTCACGCCGATGACCAGCGCCAGAATGCCGAGCAGGATCGGATGATTTCCTGCCTGCGAGAGGAACACCGAAAGAGTCAATTCCATGGCTGAGCCTTATCCCGATGAAGCCGACCGGACGCAAACGCATCCTCTCATTCTAGCGCAACGTCTGCGCTCACGAAAGATGATGCGGAAAGTAAAGAATAGGGCGAGGAGGCCCTGCGTGAGCTGGACGTGCATCAGATTATACTTTGAAGTATAATACTTTGAAGTATAATATCCCTCCAACGAAGCATGGGAGAGAAAGGGGCAATTGTGGACGCGTTCGTCGATCGCATTGAAGAACTCACCGCCTTGGAGGAGCAGTTCGCCGACCACCAGGCGGCCATGGTGGTCATCTACGGCCGGCGCCGCATCGGGAAGACGGCGCTCATCACCGAGTTCGTCCGCGACAAGCGCGCGCTGTACTTCCTGGCGACGGAGGAGTCGGAGGAACAGAACCGCGCGGCCTTCCAGAAACAGGTGGCCGCGTTCACGGGCGACGAGCTGCTCGGCCAGGTGTCCGTCGACAACTGGGACGTTCTCTTCGACCGTCTGACGAGCGACGGCGAGCGCCTCGTCGTCGCGCTGGACGAGTTCCAGTACCTCGGCAAGGCGAACCCGGCGTTCCCCTCCGTCTTCCAGCGCATCTGGGACACGATGCTTTCCAAGCGCAACGTGATGGTCATCCTGTGCGGCTCGCTCATCTCGCTCATGGAAAGCCAGGTGCTCTCCTATAGCAGCCCCCTCTACGGGAGGCGCACCGCGCAGGTTCGCATGAAGCAGATTCCCTTTCGGTTCTACCGGGATTTCTTCTCGAAGGAGATCGGGCGCCGCGAACTGGTCGAGCTCTACAGCGTCACGGGCGGCGTCCCCAAGTACATCGAGAGCTTCAGGGGCGTGGACGATGTGTACCGCGGCATCGAGAAGAGCGTTTTGAACTCCAGCAGCTATCTGTACGACGAGCCGAACTTCCTTCTGTCGAAGGAGGTGAGCGAGGTGGGAACCTATTTCTCCATTTTGAAGGCGGTGGCGGCGGGCAACCGCAAGAGCGGGGAGATCGCCGCGGCGCTGAACGTGAGGCAGACGGGGCTGTCGAAGTACCTGAAAGTGCTCGAGCGGCTCGATGTGCTGGAGCGCGTGGTGCCCGTGACGGAGGAGAACCCCGAGAAGAGCAAGAAGGGCCTCTACCGCATCAAGGACAACTACCTGCGCTTCTGGTTCCGCTTCGTCTTTCCCCAGATGGGGCTGTTGGAGACGGGGCGGCGGGCGGAGGCGCTGAAGACGATCAGGAACAACTTCGTCGACGGGCAGGTCGCCTACGTGTACGAGGACGTGTGCCGCGACCGCCTGTGGGATGCGGGCGCGGAAGGGGCGCTCCCCTTCATGCCCGAGCGGGTGGGCGCTTGGTGGGGCGCGCGCGATGTGGAGCTGGACGTTGTGGGGCTGGGCGCCGAAGAGGGCCGAGCGGTGTTCGGCGAGTGCAAGTTCTGGGCGAGGCCCGTGGGCGCCAATGTGCTGAGGCACTTGGAAGAGCAGGCTCGAAAGGCCCTGGACGACCCCTCTTTCCGGCGCTTTGGCGGCCCGCCCGTCTATGTCCTCTTCAATATAGGCGGGTTTACCGATGAGGTGCGTAGCGAGGCGCGCGCCCGGAAGGACGTGCTGCTGCTTTCGTAGGGCGCCTTCGACGCGCTGAGGGCTCTTCTCGGCCGCCTTGTGGGCGCGCTGCGAAAAATGTCGGCACTCGGGGAAAATTCACAATGAAGCGCGCGCGAGCGGTGCTATACTGGGCGGGCTTGCCGATAGGCGGCAAGTGTAAGTATCTGTTGGCCCCCGAGACATGTTTGTTGCACCGCGATCCTTGCTTCTGCAAGCGAACATGGTACGTATCAACCATCATGACGAAGGGTCCCCGATTTAGTTTTTGAAAGGGGTCCGTTTTGACCGAAATCAAGAACACCTCCGTGATCGACTTCTCCGACATCTCCGATGAGCAGATGAACGAGATGATCGACGGCACGCTGACCGAGTTCGACGAGGGCGATCTCGTCGACGGTACCGTCGTCAAGCTGGAGCACGACGAGGTGCTGGTGGACATCGGCTTCAAGAGCGAGGGCGTCATCCCGGCCCGCGAGCTGTCCATCCGCAAGGATGCCGATCCGTCCGACATCGTGAGCCTGGGCGACAAGATCGAGGCTCTGGTTCTCCAAAAGGAGGACAAGGACGGCCGCCTCATCCTCTCCAAGAAGCGCGCCGAGTACGAGCGTGCCTGGATTTCCGTCGAGGAGAAGTTCAAGGCCGGCGAAGTGGTCACCGGCGAGGTCATCGAGGTGGTCAAGGGCGGTCTTATCCTGGACATCGGCCTGCGCGGCTTCCTTCCGGCCTCTCTCGTGGACCTGCGCCGCGTGAAGGATCTGGACGCCTACCTGGGCACCGAGATCGAGGCCCGCGTCATCGAGATGGACCGCAACCGCAACAACGTCGTGCTGTCTCGCCGCGTTCTCTTGGAGGAGGGCCGCAAGAACGAGCGCGCCGAGATCCTCTCCAAGCTCTCCAAGGGCATGCGCCTCAAGGGCAACGTGTCCTCCATCGTGGACTTCGGCGCCTTCGTGGATCTGGGCGGCATCGACGGCCTGGTGCACATCTCCGAGCTGTCTTGGAACCATGTCAACCATCCCTCCGAGGTCGTCAAGGTGGGCGACGAGGTGGAGGTCGAGGTGCTCGACGTCGATCTGCAGCGCGAGCGCATCTCCCTCGGTCTCAAGCAGACCACGCCCGACCCGTGGATCCAGCTGGTGGAGAACTACCCGGTGGGCACCATCGTCGACGGCAAGGTCACCAAGATCGTGCCCTTCGGCGCCTTCGTCGAGCTGGGCGACTCCATCGAGGGCCTGGTGCACATCTCCGAGATGGCCGGCCGCCACATCGATACCCCGGCGCAGGTCGTGCATGCGGGCGACGATGTGAAGGTGAAGGTCATGGAGATCAACCCGGAGCGCCGCCGCATCTCGCTGTCCATGAAGGCCGCCGCCGAGGAGCTCGGCTTCGAGATCGACGTGGACGAGTCGGTGCAGGCCGAGGAGAAGCCGGCCCGCCGCAAGAAGGACGAGCCTGTTGCCGAGGCCGAGGTCGTCGAGGTGGAGACCGTCGAGGAGTAGCCTCTGCGGGTTCGTGCGACTGCGAACGACCAGTGACTTTTCAAAGGCCGCTCTTCGGAGCGGCCTTTCTCGTGTATGATGGTTCCGTTGAATTACTTGGGTATGATCGCGCGAAGGTGCGCGGTTTTGGAGGAGGTTCGCATGAAGAAGCTGTTTCTCATCGGCGGCATGGGCGCCGGGAAGTCCACGGCGCGCAAGGCGCTCACCGACGAGGGCCTGGCCTGGATCGATCTCGATCAGGTGGGGCACGAGGTGCTCACGTGGGATACGGTGAAGGACGATCTGCGCGGCGCGTTCGGCGACGACATCTTCGACGAGAATGGCGAGGTGGTGCGCAGCGCCCTGGCCGCCAAGGCCTTTGCGACGCCGGCCGCCACGCGCAAGCTGAACACCATCACGATGCCCCGCATCGAGGAGCGCTACACCGACCTCATCGACGGCTTTGAGGCGGAAGGCAAGCCTGCCGTGGTGGTGGAGTACTCGGTGTTCCGCAACCGCCAGCAGTCGCTGGCTTACGGGGCCGATGTGGTCATGGCCGTGCTGGCGCCGTTGGAGACCCGTATCGAACGTGCGGTGAAGTCGGGCTTTTCCGAGGAGGACGTGCGCGCCCGCATCGCTCGCCAGATCACCGATGCCGACCGCATCGAGGCGTCGGATGTCGTCTTCAACAACGACGGCACCCCCGAGGAGCTGCGCAATGAGGTCATCTCCTGGTGGAACGAGTATAAATCCTGTTGCTAACGCAACAGGATTTTATGCCGAAGCTGCGAGGCCCTGTCGCATTTCATCTTCGCCCTTGTTTTGGCCACGGCGCGTACCAGAGTACGCTTGGGCCAAAGGCGGACGAATCTGAAACGCGACAGGGCCTCTCGCTGATTTCCTGGGGCGAACTTGTGTCGTTCTGCTGCTAGTTACCACAGGTTTAGTAAGTGCTGCATCCCCAGGCTGGCAGCGGCGATGCAGATCCAGCAGATGAGGCCCATGAGGATGGGCTTGGCACCGCTCCTCACCAGCTTCACGAGGTCGGTGTTCAGGCCAATGGCAGCCATGGCCATGACGATGAAGAACTTGCTCAAGGCCTTCAGAGGCGCGAAGGCGGCCGCGTCGGCTCCAGCGGCAACAGCAACCGTGGTGATGACCGAGGCTGCCAGGAAGAGCAGGATGAAGGTGGGGAAGGCGCGCTTCAGTGAGAAGCCGCCGAGAAGCCTCGCGCCGGTGGGAGCCGCTGCGGCGTTGGCGGCAGGGTCGCTCACTGCCAGGCCGTCGGTGCCGGGTCCGGCCACAGCCGCATCGGCGCCTGCTGCGTTCTCCTTGCGAGCCATGACGATGGCCAGTACGAGCGTGATGGGGATGATGGCGAGCGTGCGCGTGAGCTTCACGATGGTGGCGTCGTCCAGCGCGTTCGAGCCGGGGTGCATGCCGTCCCAGGCGGCCGCGGCGGCGGTGACCGAGGAGGTGTCGTTCACGGCCGTGCCGGCGAACAGGCCGAAGCCCTCGTTGGACATGCCGAGCGCCTGCCCCAGCGTGGGAAAGATGAGCGCCGCCACCACGTTGAACAAGAAGATGACCGAGATGGCCTGGGCCACCTGCTCGTCCTTGGCGCGAATGACCGGCGCCGTGGCGGCGATGGCCGAGCCGCCGCAGATGGAGGAGCCCACGGCGATGAGCGTGGCGATGGCGGAATCCATGCGCAGCACGCGGTAGAGGATGTAGCCCACGATGAGCGCCGTGGCGATGGTGGTGAGGATGATAGGCAGGCTCTCGGCGCCCACGGCGGCGATCTGGGCGAGGTTCAACCCGAAGCCCAGCAGGATGACGGCGTACTGCAGCACCTTTTTCGCTGTGAAGCCGATGCCGTCCTGCACGATGCCGCGCGACGGCTGCTTCCACCAAAGGGCGATGACCATGCCGATGAGGATGGCGAACACCGGGCCGCCCACCACGGGCAGCGCCTCGCCGAGAAACCAGCAGGGAAGGGCGATGGCCGCGCACAGGCCGACGCCGGGGGCCACGTTCTTCACGTTCGCCACGATGATCTCCTCACGTCGCGGGATGTCAACAGCGATTGCAGAGTATAGCACTCATGGTTGGACGGATCGTGAACTTTAAGCGAACATCTGTTCATTTCTTGTGGAAGGTGCTAGACTGTTCTCCTTATAGCGAACTACTGTGAGAAAGGGACGCGCGTGTCCACTCATCTTTCCAATATAGAAGGCATGGAAATGGCGGGGAAGCTGCCCGAGGTACGGCTGGCGAACACCCCGTTCAAGGTGGTCTCGCCCTTCGAGCCCTCGGGGGACCAGCCCGAGGCCATCGCCACGCTCGCGAAGGGGGTGGAAGAGGGCCTGCGCTACCAGACGCTTCTGGGCGTCACCGGCTCGGGCAAGACGTTCACCATGGCAAAAACCATCGAGGCCGTGCAGAAGCCCACGCTGGTCATGGCGCCGAACAAGACGCTCGCCGCGCAGCTGGCGGCCGAGCTGAAGGAGTTCTTCCCCGACAACGCCGTGGTGTACTTCGTCAGCTACTACGACTACTACCAGCCCGAGGCCTACGTGCCCTCATCGGACACCTTCATCGAGAAGGACGCCTCCATCAACGAGGAGGTGGAGAAGCTGCGCCATGCGGCCACCTCGGCGTTGCTGTCGCGGCGGGACGTCATCGTGGTGGCGTCGGTGAGCTGCATCTACGGCATCGGCTCGCCGATGGACTACGCCGGCATGGCGGTGTTCGTCGACAAGCAGAAGGAGATGGATCGCGACGAGGTCATCCACGAGCTTATCGACATCCAGTACGACCGCAACGATTACGAGCAGAAGCGCGGCACCTTCCGCGTGCGGGGTGACGCGCTGGATGTGTTCCCGCCCTACGCCGACCATCCGGTGCGCATCGAGTTCTGGGGGGACGAGATCGAATCCATCGACGAGATCGACCAGGTCACGGGCGAGGTGCTGAACTCCTACGAGGCGCTGCCCATCTGGCCGGCGTCCCACTACGTCACGGCGCGGCCGAAGATGGACAAGGCCCTCGGCACGATTCAAGACGAGCTGCGCGAGCGGTTGCAGCAGTTCAAGGAGGAGGGCAAGCTGCTCGAGGCCCAGCGCCTGGAGATGCGCGTGAACTACGACTTGGAGATGCTGGAGACCATGGGCTTCTGCTCCGGCATCGAGAACTACTCGCGCCATCTGGACGGGCGCGCGCCGGGCGAGCCGCCCTACACGCTCATCGACTACTTTCCGAAGGACTTCCTCTGCATCATCGACGAGTCCCACGTCACGGTGCCGCAGATCCGCGGCATGCACGAGGGCGACCGCTCCCGCAAGATCACGCTGGCCGAGCACGGCTTCCGCCTGCCCAGCTGCCTGGACAACCGCCCCTTGCGCTTCGACGAGTTCGAGGAGCGCATCCCGCAGTTCATCTACGTGTCGGCCACCCCGGGCGACTACGAGGAGAAGGTAAGCCAGGCGAAGGTGGACCAGGTCATCCGCCCGACGGGCCTTCTGGACCCGGAGATCGTCGTGCGCACGAGCGCCAGCCAGATCGACGACATCATCGACGAGGCGAAGGAGCGGGCGGCGCGCAACGAGCGCGTGCTCATCACGACGCTCACGAAGAAGATGGCGGAGGACTTGACCGACCACTTGCTCGACCAGGGCGTGAAGGCGCGCTACATGCACTCGGACATCGCCACCCTGGAGCGCACGGAGATCCTGCGCGATCTGCGCCGGGGCGAGTTCGACGTGCTCGTGGGCATCAACCTTCTGCGTGAGGGACTCGATCTGCCCGAGGTGTCGCTCGTGGCCATCTCGGACGCCGACAAAGAGGGCTTCCTGCGCAACCATCGCTCGCTCATCCAGACCATAGGCCGCGCGGCCCGCAACGTGTCCGGCCAGGTCATCATGTACGCCGACCGCATCACCGATTCTATGCGCCGGGCTATCGACGAGACGCGTCGGCGCCGCGACATCCAAATGGCCTACAACGAGGAGCACGGTATCAAGCCGCAGACTATCCGTAAGGCCATCAACGACATCATGGGCTTCATCACCGAAGACGTGGAGGGCACCACTGCCGAGCAGGTGAACAAGGAGCTCGCCTCGTTGTCGAGGGAAGAGGTGCTCCGCGTCATCTCAAGCATGGAAGACGACATGGCAGCGGCGTCGCGTGAGATGGATTTCGAGCGGGCGGCGACTTTGCGCGATCAGGTGGTGCAGCTGAAGGCTCAGTTCGAAGGCTCAAGTGAAGACGATGTGCTGAAGGAGCTGAAGCGAAGCGCTCGAAAGGGAAGCGCGTTCGGCAACCGTAAGAACGCAGCCTATGGTTCGAGCCGCAGGAGCTAGGCGCGCTGCGGGCTGCGAGGGGCGGCAGTTGGGCGATGCGCGCCTTGTCGAAGCGTTGCGAACGGCTGCAACTGCCTGCAGACTCCCGAGTGCCACATCGTGTTGGCAGTGTGCGTTCTGGCGATGACGGGCGGACTCGGCGTGCGTTGGCGGGCGACGGATTCCCTTTCTTATAGCTCGTCGGTGTCGAGCCAGATGGTGAAGGGTCCGTCGTTTATCAGCGACACCTCCATCATCGCCCCAAATGCTCCCGTCTCGACGCGAGGCACGTCCTTGCGCGCT
>OGCN01000969.1_pt1 | contig 42135 bp, 40 predicted proteins | sample 1570181 | NCBI WGS metagenome assembly OGCN01 (sample SAMEA4370584, study PRJEB24528) | human gut metagenome | reverse complement strand
ATTTTTATGCTTTATAGGCTACCGGAATGTGAACGGGTATGCTCCGGAATATGCAGGAGAGGTTTAATGGGCCTGGTACTGTTTTCTAAAAGTATATCGGCCTTGAAATTTCCTATTTGTTTCTCGATAGTGCATGTGTCGTAATATGATTTTAGATTTACAATTTTTTCTTGTTGCTCACAACAGGTCTTTGCTCCCTGGGAAAATTCACATGTCTTTACAGAGGAACATATAATGTTTTTATGGAGTTTGATGATAAAAGTATCACTGCGATCAAATATCTCCTTAATCTTGATTTTAGCCAGTTCGTGCAGATAGGTTTCATTTTTACATGAAATAGTATCATCACTGCTTTTATGGGCAAAGTGGTGTTGATTTTTATCTCCCAGTCTGGGAATAAGTTCTTTGCCACATGAGATACAATAATATTGGGTATTGTTTCTGAGCTGTTTGTTTACAGTGGAAATCTCAACTATATGGCGGTCGTTATCCCAAGCATATTTGTATTTGATGGGGTTATTCATTGATTTGATTTTTCTGCAATTTCTTATAATTTTTCTTCGTCATTATTCCTTTTCCTGCCTCTTCCTGTGAATCAGCCTCTTTATAGAAAATCCAGTGCTGTATCACATTGTCAGCATACACGGAAGTATATGCCTGTTGGAAGTTCCAGCCTTTTTCGGACATGTAGTTTGCCGCGTCGACCATACTGTTAAACTTGATTTCCTCGCCATTTTCATCTACCAGTTTTTGTTTGCTTTTTAATCCGGTCCAAGCAGAATAGACTGAACTTTCTCCGAAGTCAAAGACAATTTTTAATCCATTGGAAAGAACTTTTTCAGTTCCTTTAATCTCGCAGAAATATTTTCGTGCCTGAATTTGCATGGGAAGGAAACAGAGAATCCCGACGCAGAAAAGAATCAATCGTTTCATAGTTTTTGAGAATTAGCTTTCATTTTGTGAAGATACTCAGATTTCCCGAGAAAACAAAACTCCCCCAAAAGAGCCTTGTCCGATTTACACTTTTGTTATAACTTTACCTCTCGAAAACAGAATTACTATGACTGGAAAATGGATTTATGCAGGAGCCATCGCACTCATGGCCCTCTGTACGGAGCAGGCAGCCGCTCAGCAGGAAATAGTGCTGCACGATGTCAATGGAAAGGAAATGAAGGCCGCGCTTCGGAAAGCGTTGCCGGTGGAAGCGCCGCGGGTGCGTTATCCGGGATTCAAGCAGGAGACGCTGGTGCTGAAGAAAGGAAGCATACGGCGTGAGGGTACCCGCCCGCTGCCCTGCGACATTCTGATGGAGAGAGACGTACCCGTGAAGTTGCGCGACGGGGTGACCATTTATACCGATGTGTTCCGTCCCGTGTCGGGCGAGGCGTATCCGGCTATCCTGGCCTGGAGCCCTTACGGCAAAGAGGTGGGTGGACAGATGCTGGACGACGTGCCGATGCGTTCGGGTGTGGCCAAGTCGGCGACTTCGGGGCTGGAGAAGTTCGAGGGACCGGACCCGGCGTACTGGGTGGCGCACGGATATGCCGTGGTGAATCCGGACAAGCGCGGGGCGTATATGTCGGAGGGCAACCTGCTGTACTGGGGACACGAGGATGCCCTGGACGGATGTGACCTCATCGAGTGGATTGCCTCGCAGAAATCCTGCAACTGACGGTGGGAGCGTACGAACCGGAGAATGCGACGCTGCCTTTCGGATCGGCCAAGATTACGGTGCCGGTGGAGGGATTCACCTACATGCCGGGCGAACAGCCTGCGATAAAGACGCTGGGTGGCAACGCAACTGAATGTGCGGACCCGAAGGAGGTGGTGGTTTCACCGGCTACGCACAACGTGGGCCGTCACTGCATCTACACAGGCGGTCAGTATGACAGCTTCCTCTATGTGCCGGAGATTCCGGCAAAGAAGTGACCGGCGGGTTGCAAATGAATGGAAGTGCCAGGAAGGTGAAAAAAGCACTTTCCTGCCATTTGAAACAAATCTTCCAGCGAATGGAAGAACCCAGCCCAATCTGGCAGAAACGAGGGAGACAGGACAAGTTCAGGACAAGCTCAGGACAAGGTGCATACGGATAATCTGGAGATAGAGCGTCTGGTAGCAGTGATTGGGAAGGAACAGATGTCCGTAAAGATGATGATGGAGAAATTGCAGCTGAAGGGAAGGGATAATTTTCTCCGTCTGTACCTTTTCCCTGCTTTGGAAGAGGGATTTGTCACTTTGCTGTATCCCGACAAGCCACGTCATCCCCGTCAGAAGTATCTTTTGACGGTAAAGGGACTGGCTTTGCTCTCGGAGTTGTAATTTTATTCTGTGTAAATTTTGTCGTTTATTTTCCTATTGATCATTACTCAGTTGGGATATTTGCTTGGTTAAGTGGGAAGTTCCTTTCCACCCACCTTCCAATATTCTCCCGGGCGACTTCCGGACGGATGGCTTCTTCAAGAGGCATGCCGTCGGGCGTGAGGCTGTCCACGCGACTGAATCCGGCCTGGAGCAGCGGTTCGGCATCGAGGGCTTGTCCGGCCACCAGCCAGGTGGGGACGTGGTGAGTTTGTGCGCGGCGCATCACCCGTTCTGGCAACTTGCCCATGAGGGTCTGACGGTCGGCACGGCCTTCGCCGGTGAGGACCAGGTCGGTGTGGGGAAGGAGGGCATCGAAATCGCAGAGGTCGAGCAGGAGGTCGGCACCCGATTGCGTGGTGGCCTGAAGGTATTGCAGGAAAGCGTACCCCAGTCCCCCGGCGGCTCCGGCACCCGGCTGGGAGGAAGCGTCTCTGCCCATGCGACGGGCCGATTCTTCGGCAAACTGACGGGCGCGGCGGTCCAGCTCTTCCACCATTTCCGGCGTGGCTCCCTTCTGCGGGGCAAACACGTGAGCCGCTCCTTCCGCTCCGTAGAGCGGGTTGCGTACGTCACTGGCCAGGATGAAGCGGCATCCGGAGAGTGCCCCGTGCAGTACCTGTTCTATCGTTCCGCCCGGCGCCAGAGAGTCGGTCAGCCCTTGAAGCATCCCTCTTCCGGCATCGCTCGTGCCGCTTCCGCCCAGTCCGATGATAAAGCGACGGCATCCGTGGCGTGCGGCGTGAGCTACGAGTTCACCCACTCCGTAGGTAGTGGCCACCAGTGGGTTACGCTCTTCGGCGGTCATCCGGGTCAGTCCGCAGGCTTGTGCAGTTTCGATGACGGCGGTTCCGTCGGGCGCAAGGCCGTAGCGGGCGGTGACGGGGCGCATCAGCGGGTCGTGTACTTCTACTTCTTGTATTTGCCCGTGCAGGGCGGCGATAAAGGCTTGCAGCATGCCTTCGCCTCCGTCGGACATCGGGAGGGCACGTACTTCTGCACCGCGGGCAGTCAGGGCATGCGAGAAAGCGGCTTCCACCTCTTCCGAAGAGAGGCAGCCTTTGAAAGAGTCGAGGGCAAGTAAGATTTGCATAGGTTTGTAATTCAGTAGGACGATACTGACTGCAAAATTACGTTTCTTCTGCTTACTGCCCAAATAAATTGTCACCTAAGCCTGCATGGTAGGGCCTTGTCATGGATTTTCAGGATGGGAGAAGCGGAATATAAACGACGCTGAAATGATAATATATGTAAAAATTGAAAAGTAAAGTGGGCTGGAACGTTGTTTTTTGTCTTTTTATGTATATATTTGGGTGAAAGACATATTAATTTTTTTTAATCTATTTATTACTATGAATGCACAAAGAATTACACTCCAGGGAGTGTTGTCCGAAGGAATTGCTATCGGAATCAAAAATTTAGCTTCTTTATTGGTGGCCAGTGTCTTGTGGCTTGTGACCATTTGGATTCCGTATCTGAACGTGGGTACGACTATTGCCATGAGTACGATTCCCATTGAACTCAGCAAGGGAAAAGTCATTTCTCCTTTATTTATTTTCGATGCGAAGTACAGACGCTACATGGGGGAATATTTCACCCTGAAGGGAATGATGTGGATGGCCATTTTCCCGGCTTCGCTTTTCGTCATTATTCCGGGCATGATTATCTCATTGGGATGGTCGCTGGCTTTGTTTATCCTGCTTGACAAAGGGGTGGCTCCGGGAGAAGCGATGATTCGCAGCAACCGGGCTACATACGGTTATAAGTGGACTATCTTTGGGGTAGGATTTGTATTGAATGTCTTGTTCCTCATTCTGGCGTTGATTCTGTTCAAGATTCCGCATATCGGCATTCTGCTGGTTTTCATTCTGGTTGTCGTGCTGATGGTGGCCCGGTTGGGATGCAATGCTGTCATCTATCGCAACCTGGTGGAGGAAGAGGAGGAAGAATCCGTTGCATAAGTAGCTGAACTTCTTATCTTGATTTATATATCCGGAAGGAGGCGGGCGGAACATATTCGCACGTGCTTCTTCCGGTTTTTTTGTTTTCAGAGGTTGGACGGCGACTGGGCTTTCCATAGTTCCTCGATGAGCGGCACATAATACATCCGTACTTCTTCTGCCGTGGGCGTGTGCTGTCCGGGGAAGTGGAAGGCATGGGTGTAGTGCGTGAGGAAGAGCGGTTCGTAGTGCGCCAGGTGGTCGTTCTCCCCGAAAAGGCCCCAGATGCGTTCGCGGCCTTCCGGCGTGCAATGGTCCCACTGGTGGCGCTGTACCTCGGCAAACTCGTCTATCAGCGCCTGGTCGATGACAAAATGTGCACGGCCGTCTGCCCGCGGGGATTTATACGCGTGGGGACCGAGGCGTTCGGCCAGAAAACGGGTCATCTCGAAATACGGGTTGCCGAGCAGGGCCGGGAGACCGTTTTCGGAAGCCACGATTTGCGCCAGAAACGCCCCGTTGCTGTTGCCCACCAGCAGGTCGGGCTGCTCCTGTTCGCACAGCCGGCGGATAAAGGCGAGGGCCTCCTGCGGATGCAGCGGCAGGTCGGGTGTCAGGACGAGGGCCTTTTCCGCCATACATTCCTTCAGTGCCTGGGCGGGGATGCAAGCCCCCGAGGCAAAGAACCCGTGCAGAAAAATGAGTTTCAGTGCTTCCATCTCAACAACCGCTTCCATCCAGGTTACAAGTGGCGCCTTCTTCAATAGGGCGTGAATGCAGACCCGCATCTTCCGGGCAGAGGGTCACGGTGCCGTCTTCCAGCACGAAGCAGGGGATGCCCGCCGCACCGATGTGCTTGGCTTCGTCGAATGCGGGCGAGTGGTCGCGGAGCTTGAGGAAAGCCTTGAGGTTCTTCACGTGCTGCCCGATGTCGATGATTTCGTATCGGTCGTTGCCTTTCACTTGTGCTTCCACGTAGGTGCAGTCGGGACAGGTGTCCATTCCATAAATCTTGATCATGATGGTATCGTTTTTAGGTAAATTGTTCTATCCATTTCATCAGTACGGACACGGCATAGCGCTGCTCTTCGGGTGTGAGAGGGCGGCCTGCCGGAATATGATGCCACTTGGCGAAGCATCCCCGGCAACAGCAGCCCGTGGCATGCTGGGCGATGAAGACCGGATGCCCCCGCATGGGCGTCTGTTTTCCGTCGTTCGGGATGACAGCCGGAGCCAGCCGCTTGCGTACGAAATCGGCGGCATGTTGCCGGATGGTATCCATTCCTTTCTCGCGGATGTAGGCGATGTCGGCCGGTTTCAAGCGGAACCGGCTTCGGAACGGGGAGTGGGAAAGCCGTTCAAAAAGGTCGGTGAGGTCGTATTCCGGCGTCGGCTGCGCGGCGGCAGGTGCTTCCGGAGTTTTCCCCTCGTCAAACAAATCTGGAAAAAGACTGTTCATTTGTATGCTTGCTTTGAATTCGTGGGGTAAAGATACGCATTTTCCTGTTTCGTGTGATGAAAAACTTTTGTGCGGGTGAATACCCGATGTCGATAATCCGTATCTTTGCACCGTTTTTTAAGATAGAGCACAACACAATGGATGCAATCGTGACGCAGATGATTATCCTGTTCATCCTGGTAATCGTCGGTTATTATTTGAGCAAGAAGAAAATGATGGATGCGGATTTCGACCGCAAACTTTCGGGACTGGTCATCAACGTGACATGCCCCAGTCTGATACTTTCGTCGGTGATGGGCGACACGCTCCCGGACAAGGGACTGATTCTGCCGCTGCTCGTGGTGGGGTTCGCTACCTATGTGGTACTGATTGGACTGGCTTTCCTGCTTCCGCGCTACCTGCCCGTCAAGGTGGCCGACCGTGGCATCTACAGTTTCATGCTGGCTTTCGGCAACGTGGGCTTCATCGGCTATCCCATCGTGGCCTCCATCTTCGGCGCCAGTGCGGTGTTCTACGCCAGCATCCTCAACTTCCCCAGCACACTGCTGATTTTCGTGTTCGGCACCCTCTTCATCTCGGGCGGCGAGGGCAAGATGCGCTTCGACTGGCGCACGCTCTATTGTCCGGCGATGATTGCCTCGTACCTCTCCATCCTGATTGTGGTGACGGGATGGGTGCCTCCCCGCGTCATCAGTACCCCGTTCGTGCTGCTGGGTAATGTCACCGTACCTGCCGCCCTGCTCATCATCGGCTCCTCCATCGCCCAGGTGCCTATCCGCCGGATGTTCGGCAACACGGCCATCTACCTGATGGCGGCCCTGCGTCTGCTGCTCGTTCCCTTGCTGATTCTCTACCTTTCCCGCCTCTGTCAGGTGGACGAGACCATCGCCAATATCAACGTGGTGCTGGCCGCCATGCCCGTGGCTTCGTACGGCACCCTGTTCTGCATCCAGTACCAGAAGGGGGAGGTCATCATGGCCGAGGGCACCTTCCTCACCACCTTGCTCTCCGTGCTGAGTATCCCGCTGCTGACGATGTTCCTGTAAAGAGAAATTCTTTATATATACCGGATTTTATTAGCTAGTTGAATTTATTTCCTTACTTTTGTGTAATAATAAATTTTTAAACAGAATTCAACGATGCTAGATCACATTCACAGACATATTGAGGATGGAACTCTCTCCTTTATTATAGGGGCTGGTTTCAGTACAAATATTTCTACCAAATTCCCTTTGTGGGGAGATTTGCTCAAGCCCTTAGTCGGAGAGTTGTATCCTGCGTGTGCAGGCGGGAAGAAAGAATTGCAGGAACGGGAGGTTCAAAGAATTATTGCCGAAAAAGGGTATCTTGAAATCGCCTCGGAATACGTACGCCGCAAAGGCTACCATGAGGCGATGGATTTGTATATCGAGAAGCGGATGCCCTATCTTAAGTCATCCGGCAACGGAGAATATGGCCTGTTTCTGGGTGACAACCTGATTGACGACAAGCTTTATTTGGGATGCCATAAGAAGTTGCTGGGATTAGGGGTGAAACACATCTTTACGTTCAACTATGACAATGCATTGGATATCCTGGCAGGTGTGGATGTGGCGGAAGAATGGTCGCAGAAGCAAGAAAAGGCGGTGCAGGAAGTGAATCGATATAAATTCCTCCTGGAGCAATACAAGGGTTTGTATTGTGAATTTGAACGGAAACTGGAGGCGGGATGCACTACAGAATTGGCTTCCGTCTGTCGCTCGATAGAGTCGCTGATAGCGGATTGCGGGCTGGCATTGGTTCCGTTTAAAAAAGATGAGTGGGATGATGCCGGCAGGCTGTATCAGCAGAATCTAAAGGTGATTGAGCAGGAAATTGTCCGGCAAGAAAGTCTGGTTGGCTTTTATAAGGAGCGTCGTGCGGATACTTATCAGCTGATTACAGATTCTTACCAGATTTCATTGACGGAAGGCGGGAAGAATATTTATAAGCTGCATGGAAATCTGCGTACAGGCTCCCATGTGCCGTATGGGTTTGACGGGGATAGACACATGCAGTATGTCATTACGGCAGAAGATTATCGCGATTATCCGCGGAAACATGAGGCATTCGTCAACTTGATGAGAATCTCGTTGCTCAAAGGAGCCTTTTGCCTGATAGGTTTCTCGGGCGATGACCCTAACTTTATGGCATGGATAGACTGGGTGAAAGACATCCTGGACAAGGGGGCATTGCCTTCAGCCGGTCGTGCACGTTCCATTTATTTCATCCATTCCGGAGCTGCGCCGCTTGGCGAGGATAAGCAGTTGCTCCTTCAGAATCACTACATAGAGATTGTGAACTTGTTTGAGTTCTTCCCGGATGCCACGTCTGACCAGGAACGGGTGGATGCCTTCTTGGAATATATGAGTCGGGATAAAGAACGGTATGAACGATATGAGGAGAACTGGAAGTCAATGCCCGTAAAATTGGATGACATTCTTCGGGCAGACGATGATTTTGTGAAAAAAGTCGAGGAGACTTACAGGCTGTCGGCATACAATCGGATTCCTGAGCAACAGGGAATCAGTCATTATCACCGCCTTCATGTACTTTCGCATGTGGATGAATTATTGGAGGGGCAGATGGATTTGCCCTTGTGTGCAAAACTGATATATGCTGCGATAAGAGGGGAATCGATTCCCGTAGATTCCGTCTTGTCGATTAAGCAGACAGGCCTGATGGCAAGACAGGGAGCGGAACTGAAAGAACAGTATCATCTGCTGGCTTTACGGGCACGGTGTATGGGGGGCCGGTTATTGTATGACCTTCAGAATGAGGATACAACTTATGAAACCGTATTGAGCAACTTGTTTCATCTTTACTTCAGTAAAGTGAAAATCTTGATGGACGGATGGAACCCGGAGTCTGGACTGAATAAAATGCGTTATCATTTATTGCGTTCTGTATTAGGCCCAGAGACCGATGCCGATGCGATAACCCGACTGATAAGCCGGGAGAATTTCAAGTGCTTGCAGGATTATCGATTTGCGATTGATATTCTTCCCCTGATAAGAGGACGGGTTCAAGGGAAAAACGGGAATATGAGCTTCTACGGAGATTTGCAAGGGAAGATAGAGGCTTTGGAGCGACACAATCCGCGGCTGATCAAGGTGGGCACGCTGATAGAAAACCTTTTGAATGAGAGCCGGACTTATACGTCGGGTCAGCCGTATGGCAATTTGAGGCATACGGTATGTTTCGATTCCTACGATGTGGCGAAGATGAACTCGCTTAAGGTGCTCCATATCTTCTTGGAACTGGGTGTGCCAAGCGTATCAGGAAATGTACATTTGATGGAAAAGGAAAAATGGCAGATGATATGCGAAAACTTATATGAGGAATATCCCTATCCTTGTTTGTTCTTTTCTTTGTTGTATGGAAACTCAAGAGATTTCTTGCTGAAGGTTGCCCAGGATTATATCTATTCTTTTAAGTTGTATGTCCAGCTGCCGGAGTTGCTGCGCCTGATGCTGAGAGCGTTGCAAGATAAAGAATGCCCTGCTAATGTATGCAATGCCATCTATATTGTGGCTCCTGTATTTATGAAGGCGGTAGCAGCAAAAGAATGGGAAGATTTATTCGAACAAGTTTTTGTTCAGTTGAACCTAAAGGATATGGAGGCCGGAAACATGCAATTCAATGAGATGCAGAACCTCATTGTGACAGGAGCCGCACGGGTAAATAAAGAGGGTCTCAAGCATAAAATCCTGCTCTCTGTCTTGAAGCTTCGGAAGAAAATAAATGATTTTCATAATCGTATCCTGGTGGCGGTTAGCCAAAATCTTGAACTCAATAAAGAAGAGTGCAAGGAACTCGATCACTTGGTGCAAGTGGCAGATACTCCTGCCCATTTTTATGTGCTGATGAATATGGATAAATGGGTCGACCGGAGCAAGTTGATAAAAAAACTGTCGGCATTGCCCGATGAGATATACGAAGACGGTACCTTGTTGGAGGCGGCATGTCGTTATGTAGAGGATGACCCCGGACTGCAAGCCAAATTGAAGCATATCCTATTGCATTCACCACTTTTGTGGCGGACTGGCATTCATAGTGATTGTTCTATTTCTACTTATAAAGGTCACGCACTGGATGTTTATGCCGTTCAGAAGTACATATCTTTCAGTGATGAAGAGATTGTGCAGATCTATGAGAAACTGCAAAAGGCCTGCAAGGATATTGAGGCAGCTATGGGCAAATGGAGAGACACGGAAATGTGGGAGTTTATGGGCAACTGGACTTTCATCCTTACTCGCATGCAGTCTTTCATCTTGCAGAACCAGGAGGTGCTTCAAAGGGAGAGGAAAGATTATAACCTTACGAAACGTAATGTGCTCGGTGTGGTGAACAAGGAAAGAGGAGGAAACGACTTGCTGTCTCTCTTCGTGGACGACAAGAAGACTGGAAAGGCATTGGCCTGGTTGGAAAATGAAGTCATACAAGATGGAGTCTCATCCTATAAGCATGAATATTTGCTGCTTTTCAGTAAAGTATTGATGCGTGATTCCTTGTACCTGAACAGCTGTCTTATACACCTTAGATGGGCCTTGGAAGGATATAGAGAGGAGTTTGAGAAAAGACTCTTCAAGCCTCTACTAGGCAATATCCTTAACATCTACGAGCCTTATTTCGATGGAAAACAAGAAAAGAAATGGGACCTTCCCTATGCAGAAAAGAATATCGTGGAGCAGGAACTGATAAAATTATATGGTCTGTATCGTCTGTGGAATGGGAAATCTCCATTTTGGGAAAAGTATAACCCCAGATATTAGTAGGATGAATCCCTTTCAGGGAGGAGGCCTGCATTTTAAGTCCGCATTTGGGCCTTATTTCAGCAGTGCCTCCAACGTCTTTTCCGATTCCTGGGGCAGGACTTTCCGCAACTGTCCGAGCAGTCTTTCACGCGACTCCTGTGGGGTGCGGTCCGGGTGGCAGGCTTCCCGTCCGAAGAGAACTTCGGGCGTGGTGAGCAGCGACCATCCCCAGCCATATTCCCGTCCATGGCGGTCGCGTGGATAGACAAAATCCTCCGTCACGATGTAGCCGGCCATCTGCAGCCGCGTGATATAGGCATCGAAACGGCTCCGCATCTTCGGTCCCGTGAAACCGCAGGAAGTCCGCAGTTTCCGGGTAATCTGGTGTCCCTCAATTTTCAGTACGTCGAGAATCGTTTCTTCGATGCTCCCTTCTTCCGGATAGGGGAAGAGGCTCCGCCGGTAGTTGCAGAAATCGGGCCACCATTCGCGGCTGATGAACGCGGCTTTTCCCTTGAAAAACTTGCCGTAGGCGCAACCGCTTTCTTGCAGGATGGCGCCTTTCCATTCCCAGAGCGGCCATTCCCAACCGCCGTCGGGCAACTGGGTGTACTGGCAGTCTTCGTCGGTCACTTTCTCGGCCGACCAGCCCGCAATGCCCATGGAGAGCAGGGGTAGCATCCCCACCTGACGGATGTACTCAATCAGTTCGGGGCAGGAGTGTATGAGTTCTTGTGGCATGTGATGTTTTTCTTTAATCTTTCAAGGAGTCAGTTTTTATTTAACAATTTCTCTTCAGATTTACTCAGCATTTCTTTTTTGATGTTGAGCTGATGTTCTACGATAAGTTCATAGTCACATTTAGTGTCTCCTCCACGGCTTGTGACGACTAAGAGCTCCAAGGACATCAGAAACACGAATAATATAATATAGAAAATAAGGGCAATATTATCAGCTTTTAAAAGCGCCCATAAGGCAGTTAGTTCTTCCAGAAAGCCAGGTTCCTTTTGTCTGAATTCGTTTCTGACCTCTTTGTCTGTATTAAATTTCTTAGTCTGCAACGTTTCCAGTTGCGTTTGATAGCGTTTAATTTGCTCTTCATTGGCTTTAGCCTGCGCGCTTAATGGATTCTCCACGCTTCTTGAAGTTACGCTAGTCGTTTTGGCCATCTGTGGTGTTCCATCTTCGTTTTTTCCTATGACGACATCTTTTGTAGTGACATCCCGTGTGGCTATTACGGGTTGTTTGGCCAGTTTCTCATAGATGACGATGTTGGCTGCCCCTAAAGAATCTCTTAGATTGGTAAAATGTTTGATGTCGGCATCATACGTTTCCATCCGGTTTTTGATGGCTTGCTGTATCTTTATCTCACGGATATCGGTCATCTTTACCGCAATGTCGTTCCGGAAAATGATTTGATCGAATACGGTTGATCCTAACATAGCCATTACAATTGCCAGAATCGTACGGAAAAGTCCCATCCATCCCAATCGGCCAATCGTAAGAATGATAAAACGTTCTATGCAAAGAACAAGAATCATGAATATGAGTGCTATGGCTATCTTGCCTATCGTACTGCTTATCCCAATGTAATTGTCTGCAAAGCAAAATCCGATAGTGCCCCAAATTACCATCATGATGACTATTGCAGACATAAGTCTCTTAAAAGTCCTGAAACTGGCTTCTCCACATTCTTTTAATATATTGAAGTTCCATCCGATAAGGAAACATCCAGTCTTTGTTAATATCTGCATACTTTTAGTTTTGTTCTTGAGAATTATTTTCTATATCAAAAAATTTTATGGTTCTTGCTGCTACGCCTTTGAGAAACCCTCTTTCATAGGAGTCAATCATGGTCAGAAATTTCTTATCCCCCAGATTAATGCTACTTTCAATTTCTTTGATTTTGTCAATATGCTCTAGGAATGTCTGTCTTTTCGCTTTCAGTTGTGCGCTAGTATTTATCAATCCCTGTTGTTCAATATTGGAAATAGAGACCTCAATCTCGCGCAGTTTATTATTATACGCCAGTTTGACTTGCTCAATTCTAATTTTCAATTCGTTTAAAATAATTTCCTTTTTCGATTCCTTGTACGAATTATCCAAGTTAATCATTGCGTCATCATAACCTTCCTGCTCATAGTCCCGTCCGATGAATGTATAGATGGCGTCAATCGGCAATCCGGTTCCGAAAGCTATAGTCACAATGTTACTTTCTTTTGTAGGTTCAGAATCATCTACAAAGTCTTCGCGCTTGATTTCAGGACGCGCCACTCCCTCATTTGCAGCGGGAGTTTCTTCTGTTCTGTTAGAGCCAAATAATTTTCTTAAGAAATTCATAGTTTCATATAAATTTTACTGGAATATCATATAAATCATGTCCTTTCTTGTGACATGATTCGCATAAAGTGACAAGATATTTATCGTCATATTCCCATGGAAGGAATTTTTTACCGGAATTTTTATGTACGTGATACTGTTTGTGATGGACGACCAAATGCCAGTTTGAACCACAAATTTTACATTGATAATTATCTCGCTGGATAATTCTGGCCTTTTTTTCAAGCCATCGTTTATCAAAAAGCAATTTCCTATATGAGTCTTCTTTATCCATTTGACCTTCAACGTATTTGTCTTATATTGATAAAGCCTTTTCTGGATAATATCTGGAGGATTGATGAAAGATATACCTTGTTTTTATTCAACACTTCAGTATATTAGGCATTGCTAAGGATTGGCCTTACCTATTTTTGCGGACGCAAATTTAGTTGTTTTTTTGTAAATAATAAGAAATTGGTTTGTTTTTATGATGTTATATTTCTTTTTTCTGTAGCTGTAGTATGAAAACAATGAAAATATAAATTTTTCTTGATATACATTCTCACGAGTTATGGCTTCTTTGTCAGTGATGCGTAACGGGAGTGTTCTCCCTGTTGATGATGTTTTTCTCTTTCAGAAAGTCTCAGCAGATTGACAGGCAAACCTTCCATCGTTTTCTACGTTTCCCGAACCGGAACCGTAAGTTTTCCGGGCGAGAAACGTACGTCTTCCGAGGCGGAAGCATACGTTTCCCACAAGGGAAACATAGAAAAAGCAAGGACGAAGGGTGGTCAATGCAGGGATGTTTTAGGATTTTTACGAAGATACCTTCGGCCTGAATGAAGCAGAACCCGTATCTTTGTCTGTCAATGTATTAAACAGACAGTCCTTATGACTCCACCTCTTATAGAACAATCTACCCTGGAAGAGCGACGGGCATACGTGCTCGACGCCTGGAAGTGCTTGCACAACTGTGAGTTGTGCGGAAAATGCCACGTGTTGAAAGGTCAGGACGTGGAAATTCTCTATGCCGATTACATAGAGGGACGACGTAGTTACATGGAGGTGACCCTCGACATCCGGAACCGGAGTTACTGATTGGCTGTAAAGTAATTGTTAGAGAAATAAAATTATAAAATAGATAAATCAGTTGTATTAGTCTATGCAGGATATTACTAAAACATTTACGATCCAATGGGTTGGCCCTTTCAAGAATATACAGCAGATGAAGTCTTATCTTGAGGATAATTCTACTTGTGATAAATCATTGTTTAATTTTTATTATTTCTCAGGAAATAAAAAGGGTAAAGGACATTCAGCCTTAAAGATTTATGCATACTTTGGTATTCATAAGAAAACTGATGGAATAGAGAAACGTCTTAACAATTGTCATACGCATTATAAAGATTTTCATGAAAATGATAATATGAGAATATGGATTGGGGCTTTTGGTAATGAAAAAGATCAGAAAGAAGAGAATATAGAAGATGCTGAAACTCTATTTATCAGTACGTATGGTAAGAATATTTTTACTGAAAATGAGAAGAAAGTAAAGGCCATTATACGAGAATCGATTTGTATAATCAATCTTTTTTATAAAACAACAGAAGAGCCATGGATAAGAAAACCTGTAGATATACTTTTCATGGATGATGTGCTTATACATGAAACTGAAGAAAAAATTAAACGTACTCTTGTGGCCAAATTAAAATCTGTCAGATGGTAAAATAATAGATATGAATGTTTCTTTAAATAAAAGTAAATTAGGTGGTATTGGGGAGAATATGGTTCAAACCAAATTAATGCAGTTAGGGTTAAATGTGGTAAATGCAAATACTATTATAGCTAACTATGAAGCTGTGGATTTAATTTGTTCTCAGCCTGGGAATAAGAAAAACGTTTACATACAAGTAAAAACGTGCAGAGGCAATAACTTTCCTATTGGAATGACTTTGGCAAAATGTACTAAGGATTATCTAGAAAGGAAGGTTAAAGGTCCGTGGGTTTTTGTACATGTTGTCGGTGAAGGAATCAATATGGAATTTCAGTATTATATTCTGACTAGAGAAGAAATGATTGCTTTAGCGTCAGAAAGCAATTTTTGGTATATCAATCAATGGAAAAAGACATATCGATTAAAGCCTGTGAATCTCAACAGTGCTTGTGGTATTGATTTGAAATGGTTAAGAGCAGAAGGGGAAGATAACAATTATAAACATGAGGCTTTTATAAACCCGATAACAGCTAATACAGAAAATAAGTGGGAGAAAATATTGGATGAATTTGAGGCTGAGGATGGTATTAATGTAATACTCGGAACTTTCACAGGCGTAACTGATTTTCGAAAGGAAGAGAAAGAAAATGAGTTAGCTAGGCAATTCATGCTCCTTGCTAAAAAACTCTTGTATGGTGGATACTTTCTTGTAAATGAGAGAAGGCGTATTTATTTGGAAGATATTGAATTCTATTATCATGAAGAACAAACAGATGGTTTGAAAGATCCGGCAATGTATCATACTTCAGATCATGAAAAGCGTGATGATTTGCCTTATTTCATATTAGGATCTATGAACTGTCATGAATCGGGAATAGATATTACATTTGAAAGTCAAGTGAAAGAGTATAGAGCGTCATTCCTCATTAGAGGATATAGAGTTGAGTCGCTTACTAATGATATTTGGACTGAAACTAAAAAGTACGAGAAACGTGCTACTTACATTTATGAGGATTTGATGATGGGAATTTCATTGAATAGTAACTTGACTATTGGATGGATCAATGAAAAAATGCAAAGTGAAAATTATGAGATAGGGGTTGGATGCAGAATAAATGTTCCAGCTTTTATAAAAGACGAAAATGGTCGTTTTGTAAAGGACGGTAATGGAAACTATATGAAAGAGGAAATCGGGGAAGCGCAATATAATAACTTACCAGAGGGTCTGCAATCAGAGTATTTCTCATACTCAGGAAAACGATACAGAAAATGCAATAGGCCATGGCGTTTTTATAAAAAATAATTTATAAATAAAATCCTGAATAAAATGACACCAGAAGAATTTGAACGATATGTGGCATGTATATTTGAATCTAAAGGATATAAAACAGAAGTAACGAGATATTCTGGAGATTATGGTGTGGATGTTTTTGCTTTTAAAGGTAAAGAAAAAATAGCCATACAAGTAAAGAAATTTGGAAACTGTACACGAAAAGTTAATCGTAATGTTTTCTTGAAACTGTATGGCTCTCAACATTTTTTTGACTGTACTAAAGCTATTGTTGCTACAGACGGTAAAGTAATGGATGACGCGGTTGAGGTTGCCAAGAAACTGGGTATTGAGATCTTTTTTGTGGATACAAAAAATATAGAAAAATGTAAGCCTGATAATCAATCTACTGTCAATGATGCAATAACAGAAGACAATAGGCTATATCCTGATTTTTCGTTAATATGGGATAATTTTATCAGGCCATTGGAAGGAAAAACTCTTTTTAATTCAAGAGGACCAAACAGAATACTTGAAGTTAACAATACAGCATTAATACGTTCTTCCATAAATGACATATCAGGTGAAATTAATCGTGATTATTTTAAATTGGCTTATGAATATCTCACAAAAAAAGGTTCTGTAACTCGAGATTATATCAATCAGCAGATTGATAAGGGATGTTCTTCCATTATTTTTTTAGTTCTTGCGCAGCTCCCTTTTATAGAGGAATCGAAAAATCCGCAAACATTAAAAATGAAAAGTGAAAAGTGAATATATTTATAAGTAGATTTCAGATAATGTAAACTCACAAATGCTACTATAAAACTGAAGTAGAAGATTGGAATCTCATAAGAAGAGATTGTTGGTCTTCGTTTATGGAACTTCAGTTTTATAGGATATTTTCACCGCTTGGTCAAAGTAATCATGAACGTGACGGCCACGATGGCAACGGTGATACCCACTACGATGTTCGTGGTGAGCGGTTCGCCGAACACGAGTGTGCCGACCACGATGGCGGTGATGGGCTCGAACACCCCGAGGACGGAAGCCTTGGTGGCCCCGATGTTACGCGAGGCGATGGCCAGGGTGGCCGTAGAAACCACCGTAGGCAGGAAGGCAAGTCCTACCAGGTTGAGCCAGTCGTGTGCGTGGTTGAGGCCTGCGGTGAGAGCGGTATCGGAAATCAGAATCTTTCCCAGAAACACAACCGCTCCCACGGAGAGGGCATAGAAGGTGAGCAGAGAATTGGAGATGCTGGCGATGGCCTTGCTCCGGTTGATGATGACGATAAAGAGGGCGTAGACCAGGGCCGAACCGATGGAAAGGAGTACACCGATGGGGTTGAGCGCCTGTGTGCCGTCGCCCTGCGTCATGATGAGGACGCCCCCGAAGGTTGCCGCGATGGCCAGCCACACAGGCCAGGAAGGCACCACTTTCAGGAACACCATGATGATGGCCACCAGCACCGGGTAGAGGAACACCAGCGTCGTGGCCAGTCCGGAAGCGATGTATTCGTAGGCATCGAACAGGAAGAGGCTGCTCGATGTGTAGAGCAGTCCGAGGATGAGCAGGATACCCGCCTGTTGTCCGGAAACCCGGAAACTCTGCCGGCGGACCAACAGAAACAGGGCCAGAATCAGTACGGCAAAGAGATAGCGGAAGAAGAGGATGGATTCGGTGGCGGCACCGTGCTTCATCAGGGGAACCGCAAACAAGGGGTTCAGTCCATACGTGATGCCGGTGATGATTCCCGCCGGATAGCCGATGAGGGCGTTCTTGCTAAGTTTTTTCATGTGTTTGCAGAAGTAAATGTTTGTCGGGGTGCAAAATTAGTCATAAAATGGAAACGTGGGCTTCCCCGCGGGCACAATTCCGTGCGCCGGGGAAGGAACTATTTCCGGTAAATGTAGCGTGCCAGTCCGTAGATGTATCTCCGGAATCCCGGACGGTACCTGAGCAGGCGGTCGAACCAGTGCAGATGGTGGCTGGCGATGCGTACCACCCATCCCACGTAATACATGGCAAAGAGCGTGCCCACTCCGATGATGTGCCATTGCCACTTCCCGAAGAAGAGGTAGCTGAACACAACGCCGAGCAACACGAGCGAGATGTCGACCGCAATCTTGACTTTCGGGAATTCGATGCCCATTACCTTGCTGAGGGCCACGGGGAAACCTTCTCCGGGCATGGTCACACTTCCGCATCTCACTTCCAGCGAGATACCTGTCGCAAGGATGGTGCATCCGGCCAGCTGCGACACGGCTTTCTCCCACATCGCCACGGGTTGCAGCCAGGAGAGAAAGTAGAGGTTCAGGTCAATCAGCATGCCGAATACCAGTCCCACGAGCAGCTGGAAGAGCTGTACGGGGTCGAACTGCCGGCGAAGTACGCCCACCTGACCCACCACCAGCAGGGCATTCATGAGGAAGGTGTACAGTCCGATGCTCAGCGGCGGGGTGAGTCCCTCCGTTCCCGCATCGTGAAACACATAGGGCAATACGCTGATGACGCTGGCTCCCAGCATGCTTTTCACGCAGAGGGCGATGCCCAGTGTCATGATGCACAGTGCCATGAAGAGCAGTACGTGTTGCCAGACGAATGAGATGAGTCTTTCTTTTCTCGTCATTTTTCCGTTCATCGTCAGGACAGGTTATCGCAGGAAAGGGTCGAGGTGGCTCAGCAGTTCGGCTTTCGGCAGTGCCCCGCTCATCCGCCAGAGCACTTCTCCCTTGCGGAACAGCATGAGGGTGGGGACGGACTGAATCTGGTATTGCTGTGACAGGGCGGCGTGCGTGTCCACATCGATTTTGATGATACGGATACGGTCGCCCAGCACCTCTTTCACTTGTTGCAAGACGGGGTGCATCATCTTGCAGGGCTGGCACCAGGTGGCGAAGAAATCCACCAGCACGAGCTGGTCGCCAGCGATTACGTCGTAGAATGTTTCCATAAGTTTTGTTTTTATCGGTCTTATTTTTTCAACAATGAAGTCCCATTTTGGGCTTTTTGTAAATCGGATTCAAAGGTATAGCTTTCTGCGCAGCTTTCCTCGTGTATGGCATGAAAAAATGCCTGAGATATTGGGAACTTTTCGTATCTTCGCAAAGAAACAAAACAATCAATTGAGTATGAGGAAAAAGACAAATCTTTCGGCCACATTGTTGGGAGTGACCATGGTGGCTTCTACTCTGTTTTCGTGCGGCAGCCGTCAGCAGGAATCACCGATGAAAGCCAAGGTGGAGGAATATGCTTCCGTAGAATTGAAATCAGACCTTGTGAACAACCTGAGCGACAAGGAAAAAGAGCTGGTAAGGATATTTTTCCAGGTAGGGAACATCACCGACGACCTTTTCTGGAAGCAGACATTCGGCGACAAAAGTAAGCTCGATACCATTACCGACAGCTATGCGAAAGAGTTTGCCCTGATTCAATATGGGGCTTGGGACCGTCTGGACAACAACAAGCCTTTCCTGGCAGGCTATGGCGAGAAACCGGCTGTATGCAACTATTATCCGCTGGATATCACCGAAGCGGAGTTCAACGCGTGGGAAGATGAGAACAAAGATTCATGGTACACTGTCATCCGCCGTGGGGAAGACGGTGCTTTGAAGAGTGTGTGGTATCACGAGGCGTATGCTCCGGAAATAGAACGCATCTGTGCCTTGCTGGAGAAAGCGGTGGCACTGGCAGAAGACCCGGGCCTGAAAAACTACCTTGAAAAACGCATCGAAGCATTCAAGACGGATGATTATCTGGCAAGCGACCTGGCATGGATGGACATGAAGGACAGCAAGGTTGACTTCGTGACAGGACCGATTGAGACTTACGACGATAAGTTCCGTGAAACCAAGGCATCGTACGAGTCGTTCATTCTGCTGAAGGACGAAGCCCGGAGCAAGGACCTGGCCAAGTTCGTGGCCATGCTTCCGGACCTTCAGAAAGAATTGCCCTGTCCGCCGGAATATAAGACGTTTGTGCCGGGCACGTCGTCCGACCTGAATGTGTATGATGCAGTGTATTATGCCGGCGACTGCAATGCGGGAAGCAAGACGATTGCCATCAACCTGCCGAATGACGAGCGGGTGCATGCCCTGAAAGGCACACGCCGCCTGCAATTGCGGAACTCCATGAAGGCTAAGTTTGACAAGATTTTGCTGCCCATCGGACAGCTTGTCGTAACTCCGGAACAGCAGAAATACCTCAACTTCGATGCGTTTTTCTGGAACGTGACTTTCCATGAGGTGGCACACGGACTGGGAGTGAAGCAGACCATCCGCACCCATGAAAGCGTGGATGCGGTGATGGGTACGGAAAAGACTTCCTGGGAAGAAGCCAAGGCGGATATATTGGGCCTGTTCATGGTGACCAAGCTGATTGAAATGGGCGAAATCACGAACATTATCGCCGAAGATGCGATGGCCACTTATATTGCAGGTATCCTGCGTTCCGTCCGCTTTGGAGCGGCCTCTTCGCACGGGAAAGCCAATATGATGTGCTTCAACTACATGGAAAAGGCAGGGGCATTCTCACGCAACGACAAGGGGCAGTATGTCATTGATTTCGCAAAGGCCAAAGAAGCCATGAACGGCTGGGCTGCACTGATTCTTCAGACGCAGGGCGACGGCAATGTGGAATTTGCCAAGAAATACAGAGAAGAGAACGGTGGAATCACTCCAGCGCTTCAGGCCGACCTTGACCGGATTAACGGGGCAGGCATCCCTCGCGATATAACCTTTGTTCAAGGAGAAGAAGTGCTTCTGGGAAAAGCTCAGTAACCTCGGTTTTTGAGATACAGATAACTACGCACATGCGGTTCAAGGGCATCGCCTTTGAACCGCATGTTTTTTGTTGCAGCCATTTCAATGGGCACGTATCGCGTCCCAAGGGTATGCCGCTTGTTGCCGACTTGCTTATTTTATTTCTTTTTTATCCGCCTGCTTCCGGAAAATCTGTGCCGCAATGCTGCCCGAAAAGTTGTGCCACACCGAGAACATGGCTCCGGGAACGGCCGCAAGGGGAAACAGGGCGAAATGAGTCGTAGCCAGCGAAGTGGCCAGTCCGGAGTTCTGCATGCCCACCTCGATGGCGATGGCCGACCGTTTGGACGGTTCGCTTCCGGTCAGGGCCGCCAGTCCGTAGCCCAAGGCCAAGCCGAGGACGTTGTGCAGTATCACCGCCACGGCTACAATCAGGCTGCACGCCAGGATACTGGCCGCGTTGTGTGCCACGATGATGCCGATGATGAAGGCGATGGCCAGCGTGGAAATCATGGGCAGCAACGGAACGATTCGCCGGGTAGTCCGGTTGAAGTAATGGTTGGCGGCAAATCCCAGCACGATGGGTACAATCACCACCTGCACGATACTCAAAAACATGCCGGCGATGTCTACGTCGACTGATTCTCCGGCCAGCAGCCACACGAGGGCTGGCGTGAGCAGGGGAGCCAGCAGGGTGGAGACTCCGGTCATGGCCACACTCAGGGCCACGTCGCCTTTGGCCAGGTAGCAGATGACGTTGCTGGCCGTACCTCCCGGGCAGCATCCCACGAGGACCACGCCCAAGGCCAGTTCTTCCGGCAGGGCCAGCAGTCGGCAGAGCAGCCACGCCAGGGAAGGCATGATGAGGAACTGGGCCAGTTCGCCCACGAGAATATCTTTAGGGTGTTGCAACACAGGCTTGAAGTCGGACGGGCGGAGGGTCAGTCCCATGCCGAACATCACCACGCCCAGCATCGGCGTGATGGCCGACGTGCTTATCCAGTTGAACGAGGCGGGGAGGAAGAGTGCCACGGCGGTGACCAGCACCACGATGAGGGTGATGTGTGCCGCAATCCAGGCGGAGAGTTGGATGAGGTTATTTTTCATTGCTTTGTTTTTCTAGATATCCTAATTCAATGGCTGCGTTATAGAAATCGTTGCAGCGTTCGGCCCCATTGCAGGTAGAGTTCCAATAACAAGGGTCATTTTTCATTTTGATATAGTTATTCGTGTTTGTCTTTTCAAGAATTGCCTCTATCATGTGGCATTGCTTTGCGGTAAATCCTTTCTCTGAGTAAAAGCCCCAATAGGGTTGATGGTCTTCCATTCCTTTGCCTGACCAGCATCCAATTAAAACACCTCGTACGTTCAGAGTGAAATTATCCTGTTTTTCATGCTTTAATCCGTAACACTTCCATTCAGGCAGTAACTCGTGATACCATTCGTCAATCACATCGCCTGAGATAGATTCAAGAAGTTGTATGACTTCCTCTTCTAACTTCTTGATTTCATTTAGTTTGTCATTGATGAGATTCCAGTTGTCCAGATTGGACTTCTCGGTATCGAATAATTTTTCTCTTAAATATTTTTCCATTTCATGTTTTAATTTTTGGTTTTCTCTTGTGCCATATTGGAGATTAAGAAAATCTGCAAACTGAATAATAAATGACTTGAGTATAATTTCCTTAGGAGGCACCAATTTTAGACAGTCTTTGAGCAACCATTCTGAAAGTTCCTGCTGCAACACCAGAGTGTGGGGCTCATAGTCTTTCTTAAAAGTTTTGATGCAGGACTTACAAAATTCAGCATCCCACTGTTTTTCCCACTCGTCAGAGCGATAGTCACACCAACATAAATCATGGGCAGTTACACAGCGCTGTTCGTGCTTAGGCTTCCTATAATCACTGGGAAGTCGCCATACGGATTGGGGGAGGTTTTGAATGTAATCGTCCTCATGGGAGGTAGGCATCAATACAATGAATAGATTGTCTTTTCCATAAGGCCGGTTTATCAAATGATGAAGCTTGTAGATATACCGGGCTATTTGATTGGGTTGATAGTTTGCCCCTTTTACCTTGTTTTCAAAGATGAGGGCATACTTGTGGTCTTTCACGCAAACATCAATCCGGTCTTTCTCAACTGTAATGACGGGATGGTCCATCCACTGGATATTGAAGCCTATAGGTACAAGAAAATGCTCCATGAATGAATGGAGTAGTGGATATGTTCCCGCATCTTTAAATTTCAGGATTTCTGCCATTGCCCAACTGGTGGTTGGCTCGTCTGAATTGTATCTTTCAAAGACATTCGTTGCATACGGGGCTTTGTGTTCCGAGTGGTTCCGAATGTAGGAGAGTCCGTCGGAGATGGAAAGCAGGGACATATATTCCCTTACCTGTTCTTCTTCCAACTGATCTGAAAGTTGTAAAAGTTCATCAATATTCTGAGAGGATAATATAGGTTTGTCGTCCATGGCTGTGTGATAATGCGGTGCAAAGGTACGAAAACCCCAGCGAATCGCAAGCAAAAACAACGGCTTCGATAATTGAGGTAGAATTATCCGTAATTGAGACGCTTCAAAATCTTCCAAAACCGCTTATCTTTGTAGAAAAACAAATAGAGAGATATGAAAGTTTTATTAATTAACGGAAGTCCCCACAGAGAGGGAAATACATTTATCGCCTTGTCGGAAGTGGCGAAGGCGTTGGAAGCGAATGGTGTAGAAGCAGAAATCGTATCCATCGGAACCAAAGCGGTGCAGGGTTGCATTGCCTGTGGACGCTGTAGGGAACTGGGACGGTGCGTGTTCAAGGATGAGTTGTATCAGAGAATCCGGGAGAAACTGGAGACGGCGGACGGTCTTGTTGTCGGGTCACCGGTGTATTACGCAGGGCCCAACGGTTCGCTCTGTGCCTTGCTCGACCGTCTGTTCTATTCTGCCGGCGACTTGCTGGCCTACAAGCCTGCTGCCTCGGTGGCTGTATGCCGTCGCGGAGGAGCCAGTGCGACGTTCGACCGCCTGAACAAGTATTTCACCATCAACAACATGCCGGTGGTGTCGTCACAATACTGGAACAGCGTGCACGGCAGATTGCCGGGCGAAGCGAGTCAGGACATCGAGGGATTGCAGACCATGCGTACGCTGGGGCGCAACATGGCGTGGTTGCTGAAGAACTTGAAGCAGGGAGGAGAGCCTATCCCGCCCAGTGAGCCGTGGACACCGACTCATTTCATCCGTTAGAAGCGGGACTTATCACCATCAGCGAAAAGTAGGGAAACTTCTTTTCCTTGATAATCGCCGGGTCGGAGGTATAGAATTCGTTCGCCCGGCTGATATTTTCGAAGTAATGGAACGCTGCTTCGGGGTGGGAGTCGATGCACTGACGTACGGCTTCCGCGCAAAGAGGCAGTTTCATGATGACGAGGACATAGCCGGATTGGAGTTTCTCGGTCAGTTCTTCGGCGGAGATGAGGCCCGGAATGACCAGCAGCCTTTCTTCCTGTTTGGCCAGGTGGAGACCTGCCACGGGACCTGCGGCAATGAACGCCGGAATGCCTGCGATGCGTCTCACCGGCAAGCCTTTATTTCCCAATAGTTCATACAAGTACTGCACGGAAGCATAGAATCCGGCATCGCCTTCGGCGGCCACGGCTATTTTCTGCCCTTCACGGTAATCTTCCTCTATCTGTGCAGCCACTTCGTGATACACTTGCAGGGCCGCTTCTCTGTGCTTGTTCATCGGAAGGGTGAATGTCTTGATTTTCTCTTCCCCGATTCCCAGTGCCCGCAAGGTGTTTGCGGCGTAGGAGGAGGGGATGCCGGCGGCACTGCGGGTGCCCGGACAATAGATAGAGGAGGCTTCCTGTAGGGCCTTCAGTCCTTTCAGGGTGATGAGCTCCGGGTCGCCGGGGCCTAAGGATACAAACTGAATTGCGGGATATGAGGATTCCATATAGTCTAAAAGGGGATTGATTTTTTTTTTGCGGTCGCTAAGATACAATCTTTTTTGTGAAAATGAAAAATCAGCCGGGATGTAGCATATCAAAAAATATTTTCTACCTTTGTGGCGATATTGGTTCACTGCTGGATAAAGCGTGATGAAAAGGGAATCAGGTGAAAGTCCTGAACAGACCCGCTGCTGTAAGTTTCGCATGATTTTCAGGAAATCTGCATGCCACTGTCGGAAAGATGGGAAGGCTCCTGAAAAGAAACAAGTCAGAAGACCTGCCAGTGTCGTACATAGTTTTTTATGCTTTCGGGAAATAAGGTATGAAAACAACGAGCTGGACTTCTCTCTACCCGTTCTGGATATACGGAATCCTCTTCTCTTTGTATTTGTATGCGTCTCGCGGTCATAAGTGTGTGGTATGAAGATTTGAGGAACTTATGAAACACCTGACACTCATTTTTATTTTCGTTTTTGGCATTGTCGGCTTCTCGGAAGGGCTGGCACAGAGACTGGTCACTCTTTCGGGCCGCATCACGTCTGCCCACGGACAGCCTGTGGCGCAGGCTTCACTGGCGGTGGAGGGTACGGCCTACGGGACGTATTCGGACGAGAAGGGGGGCTACCGACTGGAGCTTCCGGAGGGGACGTATACCGTGGTGGCTTCTTTCATCGGTTATGAGAGCCAGAAGCAGACGGTCCGGTTGGTCGGGCACAAGCGAATCGACTTTGTCCTGAAGGAAGAGGCCGTGGCCTTGAATGAGGTGGAAGTCTATGCCAAGAGCCAATCGCAGAAATTGCGGGAAGGTACGTTCGCCGTCAGTGCGCTGGATGTGAAACCGATTGTGAGTTCGTTGAACAACCTGAACGAGCTGGTGGACCGGGCTTCGGGCATCAAGGTGCGGCAGGAGGGAGGCGTCGGGTCGGACTATGACCTGTCCATCAACGGGATGTCGGGCAATTCGGTCCGTTATTTCATCGACGGGGTGCCGCTGGAGACAAAGGGCTCCGGGGTGTCGCTGGCCAATCTGCCGGTCAATCTCATCGACCACATCGAGATGTACAAGGGGGTGGTTCCGGCTTATTTGGGGGCTGACGCGCTGGGCGGTGCCATCAACATCGTGACGAAGAAGGAGAAAAAGAATTACCTGGACCTATCGTACGGGATAGGTTCGTTCCATACGCACAAGGCGGACTTGAACGCGCAGGTGGTGTTTCCCAAGAGCGGGATTATCGTGCGCCCGACCGTCGGGGTCAACTATTCAAAGAACGACTATATGATGAAAGGGGTAGAGGTGTGGGAGGAAAGCGTGCGAAAGTATGTGCCGTCCAACCGCCGGCGTTTCCACGACGATTATTTCTCGCTGCTGGCCCAGGTGGAGGTCGGAGTGAGCGGGAAACGGTGGGCAGACGACTTCTTTGTGACGGCTTCGTATTCGAAGGTGGACAAGGAGCTGCAGACGGGTTCTATCCAGACCAAGGTCTACGGGATGGCCGAGCGGAACGGGTCGGCTTATAACGTGTCGGCACAGTACCGCAAGAAGGACTTTCTGTTGAAGGGGTTGCAGATGCACAGCATGCTTTCGCATACCTGGGACTATTCGCTGACGGTGGATACGGCCTACCGGGTGTACGACTGGAACGGGAATTATGTGGAGAGTTCCCGCAATGAGATTACGGGACGGGAACGGTCGTTGCGACATTACAAGCGCCCCACGACGATGTTCCGCTCCAACTGGGACTATCGCTTTCATCCGCAGCATGCCCTGAACCTGAACTACTTGTTCAACCGGACGGGAAACGACCGCTACGACGACGTGGATGACAGTTTTGTGCCGTCCAATGACGTGGTATGCAAACACATCCTCGGGCTTTCCTATCAGCAGCAACTGTGGCAGGACAAGATGGAGAACACGTTCTTTATCAAGGATTACATCAATCACCTGAATATCCGGCAGACGGACTTGTACTGGCAGACGGGCTCGGACAAGGTGAAGGGAGAAAGTACGGGAAATTACTTGGGATACGGGGCCGGCACGCGGGTGAAGTTCCGGGAGCCGGTCGCGCTGAAGGCTTCGTTTGAGCATAGCGTGCGTCTGCCTCTGGCCCGTGAACTGCTGGGCAACGGGTCTACGGTCTATGCCAATACGGCGTTGCATCCGGAAAGGAGCAACAACGTGAACCTGGGGCTCTTTGGTACGTGGCATCCCGGAGTGGGGCATGTGTTGTACTACGAAGTGAACGGCTTTATGCGGTTTGTGGACGATTATATTCAGGCCGTGGTGGCGGAGAAAGAGGGCATGATGCAGTATCAGAACGTGCCTGCGGTGTATATCAAGGGACTGGATGCGGAAGTGCGCTACAGCTGGAGGAACCACTTGCAGTGCATGGCCAATGTGAGCTGGCAGGACGCGCGCGACCAGCGTAAATACAAGGATGACGGCAAGCCTTCGGCCACGTACCTGAACCGGGTGCCCAACCGCCCGTGGTTGTTCGGGGCGGCAGAGGTCGACTATACGTTTCACGAGGTCGGCCTGAAGCACAGCAGCCTGCGACTGGAGGGTTCGTATCAGTGGGTACACTGGTATTTCCTGACCTGGGAGGCGTACGGCTCGAAGGAGAGCAAGGCGCAGATTCCGGCGCAGCATGTGGTCAATGCGGGGGTGACTTACTCGCTGGAAAACGGGAAGTACAACTTGTCGGTCAGCTGCGACAACCTCTTTGATAAGTTGGTGTACGACCATTACAAACTGCAGAAGCCGGGAAGGTCGTTCTTCCTGAAGTTCAGGGTGTTCCTGAACTGACATGTGAATCTGAGCTAGATATTAACAAACTATAGTAATATTAATCTTAAACATTATGTGTATGAAAACAACGAAATTTTCCTTCCTGAGATTCCTGAAAGCGGGTGTGTTTGCTGCGGCACTTTTTTCTTTTGCGGCATGTAGTAAGGATACTCCGTCCGAGAATACGGTGGACCCGGAACCTGCCGGGAAGTATCATTTTGATATCTTCATGACGGTAGGCAAACACGGCGGCATGGGAGGAGGCGATAATACGATTGTCAAAAGTGTGGAATCGCTGACAGCCGACCAGCCGATGATTGATATCAAGGGGTCGGGTGTGGAACTGAATCCGTATACCATCGAGCTGATTGCAAAAGGGAAATATTATTATCAGGTGCCGAGCAAACAGACACGCTTCACGAAATTCCGGATTCTGGACAACAAGATTGAAGTGGTGCAGGAACAGCCGTTTGTGGTGAATTCCTATACCGAACGGAAGTATACGCATGCGTGGCTGGACGACAAGACCTTGCTGATTATGGCGGCCAATGGGGATGCGGACAAGATTGTCTGGACCAAACTGAATGCAGAGGATATGCGCATCTTGTCGGAGGGCACGCTGGATCTTCCTTTGCCTGCCGGAGCAGCGGTGTTCACCACGACGGGTATTCTTACCTACAATGAGAAGGTGGGCAAGCTGTATTATTTCTATTATGGAAAGGATAAGGCCGGTCGGAAAGGGGTGGCTACTTCCAACTTCCTGACAGCCGTCATCAATCCTTCGGACATGAAGGTGGAAAGCAACAAGGTCAATGCGCTGGCCGGGGAAATGGCCGGCAGCTCCTACGGACAGCTGTTGCAGGACTGTGTGACTTACGACGAAGCCGGAAACCTCTACCTTGCCGCATTTACCAAGAAGGGCGATTTGGAAGAAGGTTGTCTGTTGCGTATCAACAAGGGAGAAACGGATTTCGACCCTTCTTACAACGGCTATCCGAATGCGGACGGAAAACTGTGTACGGTTCAGTACCTGGGCAACGGCAAGGCGCTGACTTATGCCAGAAGCCAGTCGGCCAATGCGGGACGAGACACGTACAGTCTGTACTATTCCATCGTGGACTTGAAAACGGGACAGAGAACCCGGCTGGCTTGCGACGGAAAGGAAATCGGTTTCAATAGTGGCCGTTTCTCCCAGCGCTCGGTCGTGGTAGACGGCAAGGCTTATATCGGGGTCAATACGGAGAAAAGTACCTGCATTTACATTTATGACGTCGCTACCGGAAAGGTAGAAAAAGGAGCGGATATCGCGCAGGGTTACTATTTCGACGTGTTGAGAGTAGTAGAGAATTGAGAAATCTTATAACTTTGCAACAATAAGCAAGCGATAGAAACAAGACGAATGGCGAATCACAAGATAATTGTAGCAGGCATTGGCCCGGGCTCTGCGGAGGACATCACTCCGGCGGTGGTCCGGGCCTTGGCTAGTGCGGATGTGGTAGTGGGATATCACTATTACTTCCAGTTTGTGCGTTCCTACTTGAAGGAGGGGGCGGAGTGTGTGGACACGGGGATGAAGCGGGAACGCGATCGGGCCCGTCAGGCTTTCGAACTGGCGGAACAGGGCAAGTGTGTCTGTGTCATCAGCTCGGGTGACTCCGGCATCTACGGGATGGCCCCGTTGATGTATGAGATGAAGCGGGAACGCGCCTGTGAGGTGACGCTGGAGGTGTTGCCGGGCATCAGTGCGTTTCAGAAGGCGGCTGCCAGACTGGGGGCGCCGGTGGGCCATGATTTCTGCGTGATTTCCTTGTCCGACCTGCTGACGCCGTGGGAGAAGATTGAGAAACGCATCCGTGCGGCGGCATCGGCCGATTTCGTGACGGCAGTCTACAATCCGAAGAGTGAGGGCCGTTACTGGCAGTTGTACCGCCTGAAGGAGATTTTCATGCAGGAGCGGGAAGCGACGACGCCGGTGGGCTATGTGCGTCAGGCCGGACGTGAGGAAGAGACCGTGAAGATAACGACTTTGGCCGACTTTGACCCGGAGGACGTGGACATGTTTACGGTGGTGCTCATCGGGAACTCCCAGTCGTACGCTTGGGAGGACCACTTGGTCACCCCACGGGGTTATTATCAGCCAGAGAAAACGGAGGCGGCAGGCATCGGGCAGGAGATTATGATTCACAGCTTCCAGACCATCTCCAGGGAACTGAAGAAACAGGACCTGCCGCTCGGACACAAGTGGGCGTTGCTGCATGCCATCCATACAACGGCCGATTTCGAGATGGAGCACTTGCTGTACAGCGACGAGCATGCGGTGGAAAAGCTGCATGAACTGCTGGTGACGGGCAAGGTTCGTACCATTATCACCGACGTGACCATGGCGGCTTCGGGCATCCGGAAACGGGCCCTGGAACGGCTGGGACTGGAGGTGAAGTGTTACCTGAACGATGAAAGGGTGGCTCGGATGGCCGCTGAAAAGCAAATCACCCGTACCCAGGCGGGCATACGTCTGGCGGTAGAGGAGCATCCGGATGCCTTGTTTGTCTTTGGAAACGCGCCCACGGCCTTGATGGAACTGTGTGCCCTGATGAGAAAGCAGAAGGCGCATCCCGGAGGCATCATCGCGGCTCCGGTGGGCTTTGTGCATGTGTGTGAAAGCAAGTACATGGTGAAGACCTTCCAGAACGTGCCCAAACTGATTGTGGAAGGACGGAAGGGAGGAAGTAATCTGGCAGCCACCTTGGTGAACGCCATCCTGACGCTGGACGATGCGGCCTTGTTAAAACCCGGACGCGATGTGTAGGCAGTCATTCCATATTATCGGCATCAGCGACAGCACCGAGATTTATTTTCCGCCTCGGGTGCAGGAAGTCATCTCCCGGGGGAAGGTGTTTTCAGGGGGCGTGCGCCATCACCAGCTGGTGGAGCGGTTCTTGCCCGAAGGAGCGGAGTGGATAGACATCACTGTGCCGTTGGACAAGGTGTTCGCGCAGTATGCCGCGCACCGGGAGATTGTGGTCTTTGCCTCCGGCGACCCGTTGTTCTTCGGCTTTGCCAATACCGTACAGCGCCTGTTGCCCGAGAGCAGTATCCACGTCTATCCCACGTTCAATTCCTTGCAGATGCTGGCCCATCGCCTGCTGTTGCCTTATCAGGAGATGCGGATGGTGTCGCTGACCGGGCGTCCGTGGAAGGCTTTCGATGCCGCGCTGATTCGCGGGGAGCGTATGCTCGGGGTACTGACCGACAGGGTGAAAACGCCGGCAGCCATTGCCGCCCGGATGCAGGAATACGGCTACGACAATTACCGGATGTATGTGGGAGAGGCTTTGGGTAATGCGGCGGAAGAACGGGTGCGGGAGCTGACGGTAGAAGAAGCTCGGCACACCACTTTCCAATCGCCCAACTGTCTGATTCTGGTACGCACGGCACTGCGCCGTCGTCCGCTGGGACTGAAGGAATCGGAGTTTGCGCTGTTGAACGGACGGGTGAACATGATTACGAAACGGCCGGTACGCCTGCAGACCTTGAGCATGCTGGATTTGCAGATGCGCACGGTCTTCTGGGACATCGGCAGTTGCACGGGTTCTGTGTCGATTGAAGCGAAGAGTCTCTATCCCGAACTTGAGGTGATTGCCTTTGAACGGCGTCCGGAAGGAGCGGAACTGTTGCGGGCGAACAGTGTCAAGTGGGGAACCCCCGGCATACGGTTTGTGGGCGGGGATTTCATGGAACAGCCTCTGACCGACCTCCCTCGTCCGGATGCGGTGTTTATAGGCGGGCATGGAGACCGGTTGCAGGAGTTGCTGAAGCGTGCAGATGAGGTCTTGCTTCCGGGGGGAGTAATCGTCTTCAACTCGGTGAGCGAGAACAGCTTGCAGCAGTTTTACGAGGGAGTGGCGCAGACCGGACGTCGGGTGACCGAACGCATCCGGCTTGTGGTGGATGCCCATAATCCAATTGAAATATTGAAAGCAGAATGAAAGAGAAAACAGCCATTATATTGATATCTTCCCAGGCATTGCCGATGGCGCAGCTGCTGGAGAAGGAATTGGGAGATTGTACCATTTTTTCACAAAAGGCACTCGACGGATGCACGCAGGTGACCTCGTACAGTGAGTTTGTGGCGGCTTCGTTTGCCGCATACGACCGTTTCCTGTTTATCGGGGCTATGGGCATCTGTGTGCGCTGCATCGCTCCCTGTGTGTCCGACAAATATGCCGATCCGGCTGTGGTGTGTATGGACAGTACCGGGCAGTTTGTCGTTCCGGTATTGTCCGGCCATGTGGGAGGGGCCAACGAGTGGGCCCGGCAGATAGCCTCCATCTTGGGGGCACAGGCGGTCGTCACTACCCAAAGCGACTGTAACGGGGTGTGGGCTTTGGATTTGCTGGCTGCCCGGTTCGGATGGCAGACCGCATGCTCGCACGAGGAGATGAACCGCGCGATTGCCCGTTTCGTGAATCAGGAAAGAGTGTCCTTGCTGTTGGACATCAAGGACGAGGGTACCGCCTGGCTGGAGCGTACCCTTCCGCCGTATGTCAAGGTGTATTATCATTATGCCGACATTCCTTTCGAGGAAACGGATCTGCTGATTGCCGTCACGCCCTACGAGTACGAGGCGCCGGTGCAGGCGTTGTATTATCGTCCGCAGGTGTTGCATCTGGGAGTGGGCTGCAAGAAACAGTGTGTACCCGACGGCATCGCCGAATACATCGAAAAGGTGATGCACTCGCACGGCCTGTCACCGTTGTCATTGGCTACGGTGGGTACGATTGAGCTGAAGAAAGACGAACCGCTGCTGAAGGCGTTGCAGGAGCGATGGAAACAGGCCAAGGTCTGCATCTATTCTGCGGAAGAGCTGAGCGGTCTGGAAATCCCTCATCCCTCGCAGAAGGTGTATGAAGTGACCGGGGTATATGGTGTGGCCGAGAGTGCGGCACTCAAAAGCGGCGGAGGCGGGAAATGGCTGCTGGAAAAACAGAAAGGAGAGCTAGTATCTGGCTCGCATTTCACCTTTGCGGTGGCACTAGCGGCGGATGCGGTGCGTGGTGGACACATCGAGATTGTGGGGGCCGGTCCCGGTGACCCGGAACTGATTTCGGTGCGTGGCAAACGGATGCTGGAAAAGGCCGACCTGGTGCTGTATGCGGGCAGTCTGGTGCCGCGCGAGCTGACTTATTACGCGAAGGAGGGGGCCGTGGTGCGCAGTTCAGCCCACATGGACCTGCAGGAGCAGTTTGCCTTGATGAAGGAATTCTACGACCGGGGACTGTTTGTGGTGCGTCTTCACACCGGCGACCCGTGTATCTACGGCGCCATTCAGGAACAGATGGCCTTTTTCGATGCTTACGGCATGAGCTACCACATCACGTCGGGAATCTCGTCCTTCCAGGCGGCGGCAGCGGCCCTGCGTTCGCAGTTCACTATCCCGGAGAAGGTGCAGAGCATCATCCTGACCCGGGGAGAGGGGCGTACCCCCATGCCGGAGAAAGAACAGTTGCATAAGCTGGCCCAGTCGCAAAGTACCATGTGCATCTACCTGAGTGCGTCCATCGTGGAGAAGGTGCAGGAAGAACTCTTGCAGGCCTATCCGCCGGAGACGCCTGTGGCCGCCTGCTACAAGCTGACGTGGAAGGAAGAGAAAATCTACCGGGGCGTACTGAAAGACCTGGCCCGTATTGTTCGTGACAATCACCTGACCCTGACCACGCTGCTGGTGGTAGGAGAAGCGATAGACAACCGTAAGGGGCTTTCTCGTTTGTATGCCTCCGACTTTACCCATTTGTTCCGGTCATGATACTCGTATTAGGGGGAACCACGGAAGGGCGGCTGGCCGTGAAAGTGCTGGATGAGTCGGGCAAGCCTTATTTTTACTCTACGCGCGGCGACTCGCAGCAGGTCAGTTGCCGCCACGGGGAGCGTGTCAGCGGGGGCATGGATGCGGAAAAGATGGAAGCGTTCTGCCGGGCGCACTCTGTCCGCCTGCTGGTGGATGCGGCCCACCCCTTTGCCGTCCGCTTGCACGAAACCGTGGAACAGGTCAGCCGACGGCTTCAGTTGCCCGTGGTGCGTTTCGAACGTATCTATCCGCCCCGCACCGACGATGTCATCTGGTGTGCGGATTATCAGGAGGCGGTCCGTCGGTTGAAGACGGACGGCATTACCCGCCTTCTGGCACTGACCGGCGTGCAGACTATCGGGAAACTGCGCGACTTCTGGGCGGACGATACCCTCCAGCCGACCTGCTGGTTCCGTATCCTGAATCGGGAGGAATCCGTCCCATTGGCCGTGCGGCAGGGTTTCGATGTGAATCGGCTGGTCTTTTATCGCGAAGACGCACCGGAAACGGAACTTCTGGAGCAGTTGAAGCCCCAGGCTATTCTGACCAAAGAGAGTGGCGAAAGTGGCGGTTTTGTCGAGAAGCTGGAAGCAGCCCGCCGTGGGGGAATTTCGGTCTATGCGGTCTGTCGTCCTTCCCTGCCAGCCGATTTCATTACGATGACCGGCATACACGGACTGCGGAAAGCCATCGAGCGCTTGCTGCCCGATTTCTATCCCTTGCGGAGCGGATACACCACCGGGGCCTGTGCCACGGCTGCGGCCAAGGCGGCCCTGATCCGGCTGCTGACGGGCGAATCGCTTTCGGAAGTGCGTTTTCGGATACCCGACGGAGAGGAACTGTCCTTGCCTCTTGCGTCCGTCTCTCAGGAAACAGACACATCGGCTACGGCTGCTGTGGTGAAAGATGCGGGCGATGACCCCGACGTGACCCACCGCAGCGTGATAGAGGCCAAGGTGGCGTTCTCGGCACAACCCGGCATCCGTTTCCTGCAAGGAAGAGGGGTGGGGAAAGTCACCCTTCCCGGCCTGGGATTGCCGGTGGGAGAGCCTGCCATCAATCCGGTTCCCCGGCAGATGATGGTGCGGGAACTGTCGGCCTTGTACGGCGGGGGACTGGAGGTGACGATTTCCGTGCCGGGGGGAGAGGAACTGGCCCTTCGTACGTTCAACCCCAAGCTGGGCATCGTAGGCGGGATTTCCATCATCGGGACTTCGGGCATCGTGCGGCCTTTTTCTTCCGAGGCTTTTGTGGAAGCCATCCGTCGGGAGGTGGAAGTCTGTCAGGCCATCGGAGCGGAACGGCTGGTGCTCAACTCCGGCGCCAAGAGCGAGAGATATGTGAAGCGTGAATACCCGGACTTGCCCCCGCAGGCCTTCGTACATTACGGGAACTACATTGGTGATACCCTGAAGATTGCAGACGACCTGCACATCTGGAAAGTAACGATGGGCATCATGCTGGGCAAAGCGGTGAAACTGGCCGAGGGCCACTTGAATACCTACAGTAAGCAGGTGGTGATGAACAAACAATTCTTACAGGAACTGGCCCGCGACTGCGGTTGCTCTCCGGAGGCACAGGTGGTGATTGCGAAAATAACGCTGGCCCGGGAACTGTGGAAAGGTCTCCCGGAAGCGGATGCAGCCCTTTTCTTTCCGGCTCTTCTGGGCTTGTGCCTGAAGCACTGTCTGGCCTTGCTCAGCCGGACGGAACTCACCCTGATGCTGATAGACGAGGAAGGGCACATTGCCTGCCGCTTAGTGGGGCAGGGCGTCCAATAACTGATGTACGGCTTGCAGCAGTTCTTCGATGGTGGCTGCCTGTACGGTCTGTCCGGAAGCAGGATGGAGGAAGAAAGCCTCGTCGGTGACCGCGATGTACCAGTCGGACCGATGCTGCCGGTTGCCTTCAATGCCGTGGCGGGCCAGTGCCTTCTGCACCATGGTGTACCGGTCTCCTTCCCCTGTGAGACGTACGGAAACCGTGGCCTGCCGGGCGATGCGGAACAGTCCGCTTTCCTTGTCAAACCGGATGCCTTTTCTCAGGAAGAAATGGCTGAGACTCCCATCCAGTGACAAATCTTCCGGGGTACCGGTCTTCACCCCGTTCTCCTTGTTCATCAACCACACTTTGTCGGCAATCTGGAGCGCCAGTTCCAGGTCGTGCGTAGACAGGAAGATGGTGCGGTTGCCCGTGTGCGACAACCGGAACAGCAGTTGCATGATTTCCACCTTGCTGGGAAAGTCCAGGAAAGCGGTCGGTTCGTCCAGAAAGATGATGTCCGTCTGCTGTGCCAGTGCTTTGGCAATCATGACCTTCTGCCGCTCGCCGTCGCTCAGCTGATGCACCATCTGGTAGCGCAGATGCCCGATGCCGACCAGTTGGATGGACTCTTCTATCACCTCCCTGTCGTGCTTGCCCAAGCGGCCCCAGAACCCGGTGTACGGGCTTCTTCCCATGCCGACCAGCTCTTCCACCGTCATGTTGCGCAGCTCGCATTTCTCGGTCAGCACCACCCCGATGAGCGTGGCCAGTTCCTTGTCGGAATACGTGGACAACGGTTTTCCTCTCAATAGGATTTCTCCTTCCAGCGGCGCCTGAAATCCGGACAAGGTGCGGAGCAAGGTCGATTTTCCGATGCCGTTCGCCCCCAACAGGCAGGTCAGTTCCCCGCTGTGGAGGCAGGCGTTGATGTCGGTAGCCACCACCTTCCGGTTGCCTTTCTCCTTGTAGCCGATGGTGAGGTGATTGATTTGTATGTGATTGTTTTCCATCATTCGTTTAGGTCATTGCGTCGTTTGTTGAACAATACCGAGATAACCACCGGCGCACCCACCAGTGCCGTCACGGAGTTGACCGGAAGTGCCCCTTCAAATCCCGGCATGCGTGCAATCAGGTTGCACACCAGGGCCATGGCTCCTCCCATCAGCAGGGAGGCCGGCATCAGGATGCGGTGGTCTGACGTGCGGAATAGGCTGCGGCAGAGGTGAGGAACCGCCAGTCCCAGGAAGATGATGGGACCGCAATAGGCCGTGACGATGGCCACCAGCACGCCCGAGCAGGTGATGACCTGCAGTCTGGCCCGCTTGATGTTCAGTCCCAGGTTGCGCGCGTAGGCATCTCCCAGCAACAGCAGGTTCAACGTTTTCACCAGCAGGAAAGAGACGGGCAGGAGCACCAGCATAATCGAGACAAACAGCGTCATCTGGTTGCCCGATACGCGGGCAAAGCTGCCTAGTCCCCAGATGACGTAGGCCCGGATATCCTCCTCCACACTGAAGTATTTCAGTACCCCGATTACCGCGTTGGCCACATAGCCCACCATCACCCCGATAATCAGCAGGGTCACGTTTCCCTTCACTTTCTGCGAAACGAAGATGATGAGTGCCATGACCGACAGCGAGCCGATGATGGCCGAAAGGGTCAAGGCGATTTCGCCCATGATGCCAATCTTGCTCAAAGCCACTCCGCCGAGGGTACCGGACAGCAGGACCACGAAGGCCACGCCCATGCTCGCGCCGGAGCTGATGCCCAGCACGGAAGGTCCGGCCAGCGGGTTGCGGAACACCGTCTGCATCTGGAGTCCGCTGACCGACAGTCCGGCTCCTGCCACGAGGGCCGTCAGCGCCTGTGGAATACGGGATTTCCAGATGATGTTGTACCAAATTTCGTTGTCGTGCGAATTCCCCCACAAAATCTGCCACACCTCCTTGAACGGAATCGATACAGACCCCAGGAGCAGGTTCAAGAGGAAGAAAACAAAAATCAGCAGGGCGATGAACACCATATAAAGTGCGACCGGACGTTTCATGCAAGAAAGGGGATTAGGGTTTTAAGCATTCATAATAACGGGGGGTATGGTCGGGCAACAGCTGCGGATGGAAGATGGCAATCAGGTCGGCCAGCACCACTTCCGGTTCCATCGGCATACTCTCGTAAAACGGTTTCTCGCTCATGTTGCAATAGATGACCTGCTTCTTCTTGAACGCCTGAAAATCGGCATAGCGGACGTCCTCGGCTTGCAGGGCCTCGTAAGAGAACTTCCCTTTGTAGCTGTTGACGATTCTCCAGTAGTCCGCATACGCCGCCTGACTGTAGACCGTTTCAAAGTCGAGCGACACCCCGCCCGAGTGCGTATCCTCCTTCAGGAAATAGTCGGCCCCCGCATCCTTGAACAGCTGGGCCAAGAAGCTCTTTCCCCCGACGGCATACCAGTTGCCGCCTCTCAGTTCGCCACTGAACACAACCGGCCGTTTCTTCACCTGCGCGGTAAGCTGCACCAATTCCTGGTAACGTTTCTCTATCTCCGCAAAAATCCGGTTGGCCTGTGCTTCCTTTCCAATCAGCAGCCCGACAAACTTGATCCATTCTGCCTGGCCCAGGGGAGTCATCTCCTTGTAGCCCAGGTGCGGGATGAGGGGAATGCCCACTTCCGTCAGGGCGTCATATCCTCCGCGCTTGAAGGGAGAAATCAGGATGATGTCGGGATGGATACCCATGATGACCTCGTTGTCGAAGTTGCCCTCGATGCCAATCTTGTGCGTCTTTCCTTCCTTCAGCCGCTTCTGCATGTCGGCATTGAAAAGATGGCGGGTACTGGTAATCCCGACCACGGCATCCAGGGCCGAGAGTTTGATAAAATTGGAAAGTTGCAGGGAAGTCATGCAGACCGTGCTCTTGACCGGCGTTTCGATGACGGTGTAGCCCTCAGGCGCATCGGTGACTTTGGTTCCTTTCGGCGCCAGGACAAAGTGATACGATTCTCCGCCTTCTTCCTTTTGCGGGTCTTTGATGTCCAGCAGGCAATAGCCCTTGTCCGTGTAAGTCACCTGAAATCCCTTCGCGTATCGAGGGACAATGCGGACGTTCGTATCGGCAGGGGTGACAGTGCCGTTTGCATTCGTTTTCTCCTCTGTATTCGAGCTTTTCTTCGCTCCGCAGCCAAACAAGAAGGGTATGGCCAGGCATACCCACCAAAATAGATGTTTCATGGTCTGTTATTCGTAGGTAATCACTTTCTGCTCTCCGAACCGTTCCGGAAGGATGCAAGAAGTGTTCGTATTTTCTGTCTCAATTGAAAAATAGCTTTGCAAAGTTAAAAGATATAATTAAAAACAGCCTCCCTGTCATTACTTTTTGTCATACTATAACAATCTATAGTATTGTCCGTTTCCGAGAAATGCGCAGATGGCATTATCTTTGTCACCGATTATGATTCACAAATTTGTCTGGTATTTATGAAAGCAAGAACTTTTCTCGTGGCTTGTTGCCTCGCTTTAGGTGGAATCTGCGTGCCGGTGCATGCACAGGAAGAAGGAATTTTCGTGTCGGAAGATGTGATGCAGCATCTTCAGGAAGGCGATAAAATCGCGTTGCTGATGGTCCATTTCGGTACCACGCACGACGACACCCGTGCCCTCACCATCGACGCCCTCAACCAGAAGGCCAAGGCCGAATTTCCCCAGCTGGAGTTCCGCGAAGCCTATACCTCGCGCATCATCATGCGCCGGCTGGCCAAGCGGGGTATGCGCAAACTGAATCCGGTGGAAGCCCTGGCCCAGCTGAAGGCGGACGGCTACACCCACGTCATTATCCAGTCGACCAACATCATCGACGGCATCGAGATGGAATCGCTCCGCAAGGACATCGACCTGATGCGCCCTCTGTTCAAGGAAATCCGTCTGGGCATGCCCCTGCTTTACACCCCGGAAGACTACAAGCAGGTGATTGACTGCCTGGTCGCAAAAAGCCGGGAGAAAACCTTCACCATCCTGGTGGGGCACGGCACCTACACCCCCGCCACTGCCCAGTATGCCATGCTGGACTACATGCTGCAGGCGGAAGGCCATACCGATTTTGCCGTCGGAACGGTAGAAGGCTATCCCACCTTCGACAATGCCATCGGCCGGCTGGAAGCGCAGAAAAAAATCAAGCAGGTACAGCTGATTCCCTTCATGTTTGTGGCCGGCGACCATGCCAAGAACGACATTGCGGACGACATGAAAGCCGCCCTGGAAAAGAAAGGCTACCAGGTGACCGCCCTGTTGGAAGGCCTGGGAGAACAACCCGCCATCCAGCAGCTTTACCTCGACCACATCCGCTTTATCCTTCAGCACAAGCAGGTGGACATCGTGCAGAAAAAGAAGGCTTATGCCCAAGAAAAAGACTGACTAAAAACGGAAAACTTATGTCGTTAGCCAAACCTCAATTCCTGATTGCCGCTGCCGCTTCCGGAAGCGGCAAGACCACCTTTACGATGGGCCTGCTGCGGGTACTCAAAAGGAGGGGCCTGATTGTGCAACCCTTCAAGTGCGGCCCCGATTACATCGACGGGAAGTTTCATGCCCTCGCCGCGGGACGGGAGTCTGTGAACCTAGACACCTGGATGGCCTCGGAGGCCCATGTGCGGGCAGTCTATTCCCGGTACGCCCGGGAGGCATCGGCCTGTGTGGTGGAAGGTGTCATGGGCCTGTTCGACGGATACGACCGAATGAAAGGGAGCAGTGCCGAGATTGCCTCCCTGCTGCATCTGCCCGTCATCGTGATTCTCAACGCACGTTCTTCGGCCTACACCGTCGCCGCAGTCTTGTATGGGCTGAAGCATTTCTGCCCCCAGGTGGAAGTGGCGGGAGTCATCTTCAACCAGGTAGGTTCTCCCTCGCACTATGCGTACCTGAAAGAGGCCTGTGCCGATGTGGGCGTAGCCGATTTGGGCTATCTGCCCAAGGTAAAGGATATCGAAGTCCCTTCCCGCCATTTGGGACTGACCATCGGTCGGGCTGCGGAAATCGATGCCCTGTCCGACAGAGTGGCCGATTTAATCGAGCAATACGTGGACGTGGACCGCTTGCTGGCGCTGACCACCCGTCCGCAGGAAGTGTTCGATGCGACTCCGGCCTCCGCGGTTGCCTCCGGCGAATCGGGGCGGAAACGCATCGCGGTGGCACAGGATGCCGCCTTCAACTTCCTCTATAAAGAGAACCTGGACGTCTTTTCCCAAAAGGCGGAAGTCGTGACCTTCAGTCCGCTGGCAGGCGATGCACTGCCACAGGCCGACTACGTGTACCTGCCGGGCGGTTATCCGGAGTTCTTCGCCGACGCCCTGAGCCGCAATGTACGGTTGGGTGCACAGCTGAGAGACTTCGCCGGGCAGGGCAGGCGACTGTTTGCCGAGTGTGGAGGAATGATGTATCTGTGCCGGCAACTGGTTTCGCAGGAGGGAGAGGTGTATCCGATGGCGGGCGTGCTGCCTTTGGATTGTACGCTGGAGAAAATGCGTCTGCACCTGGGCTATCGTACGGTCCGTTATCGGGGCATGCAGCTCAAGGGACATGAGTTCCACTATTCGTCGGTCGTCCAGCCCGATGCGCTGCCCTCCGAGGTTTGCCAGTACAATGTGAAAGGTGGGCCGGTAGACACCCCCTTGTACCGTTACAGGAACGTGATTGCCGGATACACGCACTGGTATTGGGGAGAGAACGACTTTTTTAACTTATGGGATTAAATTGAAGAGCATGAGAAAAATATATACCCGGACCGGAGACGACGGAACGACCGGCATCCATGGGGGTTCACGTGTGCCCAAAGACGACATCCGCATCGAAGCGAATGGCTGCCTGGACGAGCTGAACACCCTGCTCGGCATCATCCGGAGCCTGTTGCCGGAGACCGATGCGTGGCAGCAAAAACTCTGTTTCATCCAGCGCAACCTGATGGTCGTGATGAGTCATGTGGCAACCCCTTCCGCGCTGAGGGAACAGAATCCGAATGAACTGCCGCAGGACTTGGACAAGTTTTGCGAGGAGTGGATGGACGAGATGATGTCGCAGCTGGAAGAAAACGGCTATTTCATCCTGCCGGGCGGCACTCCGCTGTCTGCCCAGTTACAGTATGCGAGGGCCGTGACGCGCAGGGCAGAACGGCGGCTGTGGACCCTTCACCGCACGGACCCCGTCCCGCAGGCGATTCTCCGGTTCATCAACCGCCTGTCGGATTTGCTTTTCGTGATGGCCCGGTTTGAGATGCAGCGGCAGCAATGGCCCGAAGAGAAATGGATGAGTTTCGCCTACAAGCGGAAGAAGCGGAAAGAGGAATGAAGAAAACCAAAAAAGGAGGGAAGTCCCTCCTTTTTTTATTCCATGCCTTTCAGCTTCTCCACCAGCAACTGGGCGTGACGGATGGATTTCTCCTTCATCCGGGCCAGCTCCTTTTCGTCGTGGCGGCTCGCATACGAAAGTCCCCCGCTGAAAATATAGCCGCTCCACTCCAGCTGGCAGAGATGAGCCATCTGTCTGTAGGGCGTCAGGAAATCATCGATGGAATGCTGCTGCGGCCCTTCGGGGCTGTACATTTCCTCCGGTGCCCCCGCCGTGAACGACAGCACCAACTGTTTTCCTTTCAGCTTGTCGCCCGTTTTTCCGTGTGAGAATCCGTGGGTAAAAGTCTTTTCTATCCAGCGGTGCAGGAGAGAAGGGGCCGTGTACCAGAACAGCGGATACTGCAATACGATGATGTCGGCCCGGAGCAGCCGTTCCTGTTCTTTCTGCACGTCGATTTGAAAATCCGGATAGAGTTTGTCCAGGTAAGCAATCTCTGCTTCCGGCAACAGTTTATGCACTTCTTCCAATATCGTTTTGTTGGCAAACGAATCATTTAAGTCGGGATGTCCCGATACGATTAGAATCTTTTTCATGATGTCCAGTTTTATCAATCTATTTACTTTTGTGGTTTAAATCCCTAACCTTGCAAAGTTAAAAGTTTATCGTCAGGAAGACAAATTAATTTTAAAAGGACAATTTCATCTCGACACGTAGCTGCGGAGAGCTCGACACGAACGTGACGAGACCTCAGCACGAACGTGTCACGATCTCGTCACGTTCGTGTCGAGGTATTTAAGACTAGGAATAGCAGAGAAAACGCATCAATCTCCGATATTAAGGAAGTTAATTGTTTCCAGAATAAG
>OGCN01000966.1_pt1 | contig 42275 bp, 53 predicted proteins | sample 1570181 | NCBI WGS metagenome assembly OGCN01 (sample SAMEA4370584, study PRJEB24528) | human gut metagenome | reverse complement strand
GAATCGAAGTAATGGATCTTGAGGATGCCGTAAAAGCATTATGGAAGATCAATATTTATGCAGAGAGCGGAATGGGTTGTACAGGACCGATCATTCGTGTGTCAGATGCAAACCTTGAAAAAGCTCATGAAGAGCTTAAGAAAGCCGGATACATTAACTAATTATAGTGAGAGGTCATATAGTTGGCAGCAACTTGAAAACAGGGAGAAAGCTTGGAGAAATCCGAGCTTTTTCTTTACTATAAAGATAGTAGCTGAATCGTATTTACAAAATGAATTAATGACAGAATATTTGCGAAAAAAGATAAAATATGATAAACTATGGTAAACCATATTATATTAAAACGCATCTGAGTGAAATGAGATGTTAAGAAGGGAGACGGCAATCATGTGGGAGCTGGAAAAAGCAATATTGGTAACGAATAACGACAGAGTGTATGAGAAGTATAAGGATCAGATGAAAGTGATTCTTCTTGATGGGTATGAAGACGTTCTGATTAAGGTGAGAGATCTTGTCTATGATAAGCATGTGCTTCTGACACATCCGCAGGCATCCAGCCTGAAACCGAATCAGACACCATATCGATCGGTAGTTGTATATCCGAAGGGTGAAGAGGATAATATAAAAGATATCATGCTGATCGACAAATGCATTCAGGTTTATCAGGAGTGGCAGGATATCGCACCAAGTCCAAAGAGTTATCAGGAAAAGGTGGCGAATGATTTTAAGACAATCGATTTATCGGTGATTGACAATATTATTCCAAGAATTAGTTAGAAAAAGCAGGTAAGAAAAAGAATAGGCGGTGGAGCGATGCTGGATAATAAAGAAACAACACAGAATTACTTCAAAGGTTTAACGAGAAAAGATTATATTGAAAGAGTATGTAAAATTATGGAGAAAGATGGGGCTGAAGATCTTTCTATTCGTAGAATCGCGAAGGAACTGGGCTGTTCGTCAGCTGCATTATACCGTTATTTTAACAGCAAGTCGGAACTGATGTATTATGTCAGCCTGAATACGCTGGAGGAATATATTATGCGCTTGAATCAGGCGGAAAAAACCTGGAGAGGAGTATGGGATATCTATGTGGGTGTATGGTACTGCTACAGTCAGGAGGCTTTCCGACATCCAAAAGATTATAATAGACTGTTTTTTGAACATACGAATGAATATCTGGGTGGAGCTATGAAAGAATTCTATCAGATGTTTCCTCAAAACATTAATGAGGCAAACCAATTCTTTTCAGAGATGCTTGGAACAGCAGATTTCTGGGGACGTGATTTTGAAATGTGTAAAAAATGCATGAATGCAGGGGCAATTTCTGAGGAGAATGCGCTTATTTTAAATCGCATGTCTTGTATTTTGTATAAAGGATATTTTAAAGGAGTGATGGATGACGGGATTGAAGAAGATGAAATCGAAGAAAGAGTTCGTTCATTTATAGATGATCTCGATATAATCGTTAAGGCACTTGCGTCAGAATTGCAGGGATATGACGGATATTTTAAACAAAAACGCGAAAATAATGATAAAAAATAGGCAATCTGCACAAAAACATCTATAGATATTTTGTATTAATGACGATATTTATAAAAGGGGGTTGCGCATTTAAAAAATGTGTGTATAATTAGAACTATCAAAAGCAATTACTTACATGGAAGAAAGTTATCACGATTACATTTTTGAAAGTAAACATAAAAAGCAAAAAAAGATATTTTTTTACTTATATGTTATCATGATTACATTCCGCGCACTTGAGGAATTTGTAAAAGAAAAATTGCCAGCTTTCGGAGATGAAAAACGTGATTATATTTTAAGTGTTAAGTTATCGCGATTACAAATCATAAGGAGGGAATTTGTATGAAACTAGAACTCGGCAAATTTGAGATCAAGGACATCCAGTTTGCAGACAAATCATATGTGGAAAATCACGTATTGTATGTAAACAAAGAAGAGGTGGAAGCACTTGTATTGGAGGACGACAAGCTGATCGGATGCCATTTGGAAATTGCAAAACCTGGTGAGGCAACAAGAATCACACCTGTTAAGGATGTCATTGAACCACGTGTGAAAGTGAGCGGCGGAGAGATTTTCCCAGGAATTATCGGAAAGGTATCACCACAGGTTGGATCTGGAAGAACACATGCTTTAGATGGCTGCTGCGTAGTTACGGTCGGAAGAATCGTTGGATTCCAGGAAGGTGTTATTGATATGAGCGGACCGGCTGCAGATTATTGTCCATTTTCAAAAACATATAATCTGTGCGTAGTCATTGAACCACAGGATGGATTAGAGACTCATGTATATGAGAAAGCAGGACGTATGGCAGGATTGAAAGTAGCTACATATCTTGGAGAGCTTGTAAGAAATCTTGAGCCAGATGTAATTGAGACATATGAGACAAAACCAGTATTTGAGCAGGCAGCACAGTATCCGGATCTGCCAAAGGTAGGATACATACATATGCTTCAGTCACAGGGACTTCTGCATGACACATATTATTATGGTGTAGATGCAAAACAGATCGTTCCGACATTCATGTATCCAACAGAGATTATGGATGGAGCAATCGTATCTGGTAACTGTGTGGCTCCATGTGATAAAGTTACAACATATCATCATTTCCACAATCCGGTTATTGATGAATGCTACAAACATCATGGAAAAGACATTAACTTTATGGGAGTTATCCTTACTAATGAAAACGTATTCCTTGCTGATAAAGAGAGACATTCCGATATGGTTGCAAAATTCTGTGAATGGCTGCAGTTAGACGGAGTTCTGATTACAGAGGAAGGTTATGGTAACCCGGATACAGACCTTATGATGAACTGTAAAAAGGTTGAAAGAGCAGGTACAAAGGTTTGCCTGATCACAGATGAGTTCCCAGGAAAAGACGGTAAATCAGCATCTCTGGCAGATACATGTGAAGAGGCAACAGCACTTGCATCATGTGGACAGGGAAATGCAACACTGATGTTCCCAGCTATGGATAGAGTAATTGGAACTCAGGAATTTATTGAAAGCCAGATTGGTGGATGGGCTGGATGTATCAACGAAGACGGATCTTTCGAGGCAGAGCTTCAGATTATCATCGCATCTACAATCGCAAATGGATTTAACAAACTGGCTGCAAGAGGATACTAAGAAGGGGGATTCAGAGTTATGGCAAAATATAAAATCGTTCATTATCTTAATCAGTTCTTCGGTGGAATTGGTGGAGAAGATAAAGCAGACTTCCAGCCGGAAGTAAGAGAAGAAATTATAGGACCTGGTATGGCACTGAATGCCGGACTGGGCGATGATTATGAGATTGTTGCAACAGTTATCTGTGGTGACAACTATTTTGGAGAAAATCTTGATAAAGCAACAGATACAATCATTGAGATGGTAAAGAAATACGAGCCAGATATCTTTGTTGCAGGACCTGCATTTAATGCTGGACGTTATGGTGTTGCTTGCGGTACAATTTGTAAAGCGGTTGAAGAGCGACTCGGTATCCCGGTACTCTCTGGTATGTATGAAGAGAACCCTGGAGCTGATATGTTTAAACAGGATGTAATCCTTGTAAAGACAGGTAACTCTGCTGCAACTATGAAAAAAGCAGTTCCACAGTTTGTAACATTGATTAAGAAACTGGCTACAGGCGAGGAGATTCTTGGACCATCAATCGAAGGATATCTTGAGCGTGGTATCCGTGTGAACTATTTCGCAGAAGAAAGAGGAGCAACTCGTGGTCTTAAGATGTTGCTTAAAAAGATGGCAGGAGAGCCATTTGAGACAGATCTTCCTATGCCGAAATTCGACCGTGTAGAGCCAGGAAAAGCAATTGAAGATCTTAGTAAAGCAAAGATTGCAATCGTTACATCTGGTGGTATTGTACCAGTTGGTAATCCGGATCATATCGAGTCCTCTAATGCAACGAAGTTTGGATGGTATACAATGGAAGGCATGGACAGAATGTCTAAAGATGACTATATGACAATCCATGGTGGATATGACAGACAGTTCGTACTGGAAGATCCGAACCTTGTAATCCCACTTGATGCACTTCGTAAATTACAGAAAGAAGGCGTATTTGGAGAATTATATCCTTATTTTGCAAGTACAACCGGAACTGGAACAGCTACAAATTCAGCAGCCAAATTCGGTGATGAGATTGGTAAAAAATTAGTTGAAGAGCATGTAGATGCAGTTCTTCTTGTCAGCACTTGAGGTACCTGTACACGTTGCGGTGCAACGATGGTTAAAGGTATTGAAAAATACGGTATCCCAGTAGTTCATCTGTGTACAGTTGTTCCGATTTCCAGAACAATCGGTGCGAATAGAATTATCCCTGCTGTTGGTATTCCTTATCCACTTGGAGATCCAACTGAGGGTGAAGAAGAGTCCTACAAGATTCGTGAGAAACTTGTAAGAAGAGCATTCAAGGCTCTTCAGACTCCGATAACAGAGCAGACTGTTTTTGAAAAAGATGAGTGGTAAGTCATTGACATAAGTATACATTGAGCAATTACCGGCTTATATGCCGGTAATTGCTCATAAGAAAAGAAATGAATGAAAAGGGGGCACATTATGGGTAGTGCGGAAAAGGTGAGTTGGAAACGAGTACTGATACTTGCGGGAGCAATCATTGCATTTACAATTGGATCCGGTTTTGCAACAGGTCAGGAAATCATTCAATATTATACAGCATATGGAATAAAAGGATTACTTGTAATTCTGGTATTCCTGGTAGCTTTTCTTTATTACAATTTTAACTTTGCAAAAGCAGGTGCAGAGCAGAAATTTGAAAAAGGAAATGATGTATACAAACATTTTTGTGGAAAGTATGTAGGAACTTTCTGTGATTATTACTCCACATTATTCTGTTACATGTCCTTCTTCGTAATGGTAGGAGGAGCATCCTCTACACTTCATCAGGAATATGGACTTCCGGCATGGGTAGGAGGAGTCATTCTGACAGCACTGGCAGTGCTTACAGTTGTAGGTGGACTGAACTCCATGGTTGATGCCATCGGTGCTGTAGGACCGGTAATCGTAGTGCTTTGTATTGCCATTGGAATTATTACATTAGTTCGCGATGGCGGTGATATTGGAGCTGGATTAGACATTATTAAAAATGCAGCTTATGAAGGCGCAGCGAATGGAGAAACAGTTAAGAGTGCAGGATCCAACTGGCTTGTTTCTGGTTTATCATATGCCGGTTTCGTACTCCTGTGGTTCGCAAGCTTTACAGCAGCACTTGGTTCTAATAATAAGAAAAAAGAATTAAATTACGGTATTGTCGGCGGAACAGTTGCAGTTTGTGTGGCTATTGCAGTAGTAATGTTCGCACAGATTTCAAACATTAATACTCCGATGATTGGAAGTAGTGATACATTTGTATGGAATGCAGATATCCCAAATCTGATTCTTGCAGCTAAAATCTGGAAGCCATTCTCCGCTATCTTTGCAATTATTGTATTTGCAGGTATTTATACAACAGCGGTTCCACTCCTTTATAATCCAGCTTCTAGATTTGCAAAAGAGGGAACATCACAGTTCAAGATTCTCACTATTGTTCTTGGAGTTCTCGGTTTAATTGTAGGATTATTCCTTCCATTCAGAGTATTGGTTAATATTATCTATGTATTAAATGGATATGTTGGAGCAGTTTTAATTCTCTTTATGATTTACAAGAACATCAAAGATCTGATGAATAAAAAGAAAGCAAATTAATATAGAAATTGCCGATAATAGGGGCGCTGAGAAATCAGCGCCCCCTTTGTTGCCTGGAATTAAAAAGTGATTGACCACAGAGCGATTAAAGAATATTTAGAGAAAATTAATAGAATAAGTCTATAATTAACTGTGAATTATTGAAAAAATCTAACAAAACGATTGACAATAAGCGCGCTTACTGTTATAATCTTAACATAAACAATAAATAAGCGCGCTTATTAAAAAATGTATCAATGTCGTTCATAGAGCCTATCTATGAATCAGAAAAGGAGGACAATCACATGAGACTGGAGATTGGCAATTTCTATGTTAAGGATATCAAGTTTGGCGACAAGTTATCCTTTGATGACGGAGTGCTTACAATTAATAAAGAAAAAGCACTTGATTTTATCCGTGAAGATGAGAGAATCACGGAGGCAGATCTTTATATTGCAAAACCTGGAGATAAGATCCGTATGTGTCCGGTAAAGGAAGCAATCGAGCCTAGAGTAAGATTGGATGGAAGAGGACTTTTCCCTGGATATACAAGTGAACTTGCAAAGGCAGGAGATGGAGTTTTACATGCATTAAAGAACTGCAGCGTACTCGTAGTCGGAAAACACTGGGGAGGTTTCCAGGATGGATTGATTGACATGAGTGGTGAAGGACAGAAATATACATACTTCGGTTATTTGAACAATATTGTACTCGTAGCAGATACGAATGAGGATTTTGAGAAGCATGAGCAACAGAAGAAGAATGATGCACTTAGAAGAGCAGGACATAAACTTGCAGAGTTCATCGGACAGTGTGTAAAAGAACTGACACCGGAAGACACAGAAGTTTATGATCTTGAGGCGATGATCAAACGTAGTCCGGAGATTGAAAAGCTTCCATCTGTTGTATATGTTATGCAGCCACAGTCTCAGATGGAAAATCTGGGATACAATGATCTGGCATATGGCTGGGATATGAACCGTATGCTTCCAACAGTAATGCATCCAAACGAGGTACTGGATGGCGCTATCGTATCTGGAAGTTTCATGCCTGTATCATCAAAATGGTCAACATACGACTTCCAGAACACACCGAATATCAAGGCTCTTTACAGAGAGCATGGTAAGACAATTAATTTCCTCGGAGTAATTATGTCAAACCTGAATGTAGCTTTGGATCAGAAAGAACGTGCTGCACTTTATGTAGCACAGATTGCAAAGACACTCGGAGCAGATGGTGCGGTCGTCGCAGAAGAAGGTTATGGCAACCCGGATGCCGACTTTGTAGGATGTCTTGTTGCGCTTGAGGATGCCGGTGTTAAGACAATTGGAGTTACCAATGAATGTACAGGACGTAATGGTACATCTCAGCCACTTGTAACATTGGATGAGAAGTGTGATGCAATTGTATCCTGTGGAAATGTATCTGAATTAATTGAATTGCCTCCAATGGAAACAGTACTTGGAGAACTTCAGTCGTTAGCAAGAGACGGTCTGTCCGGTGGCTGGGCTGGAGATGAGATCTTAGGACCTTCAGTAAGAGAAGATGGATCCGTTATTATGGAGAATAACTCAATGTTCTGTGGTGATCAGGTAGTTGGATGGTCCCCGAAGACAATGAAAGAATTCTAAGGAGGGCAATAGCGATGAAAAAAGCAATCTTATATATTAATCAGTTTTTTGGTCAGATTGGTGGAGAAGAAAAAGCTGGTATTGAACCAGAAATCCACGAAGGTCAGATTGGACCAGCAATACAGCTTGAAAAAGAGTTAAATGCAGAAGTTACCCATACAATTATCTGTGGTGACAACTATATTGGTACCAATACTGACGCTGCAGTTGCAACAATTCTCGGAATGCTTGAAGATAAAGAGTTTGATATTTTCCTTGCAGGACCAGCATTTCAGGCAGGACGTTATACCGTTGCATGTGGAACAATCTGCAAGGCAGTAAAAGAAAAATTTGGTGTACCTGTTGTAACATCTATGAACGAGGAGACGCCAGGTGTAGATATGTTTAAAAAAGATATGTATATCTTAAAAGGCGGTAATATTGCTTCAAAGATGAGACAGGATGTAAAAGCAATGGCAAAAGTTGCCAACAAGCTTCTTGCAGGTGAGTCGGTTGGCTCCGCGGATGAAGAAGGATATTTCCCGAGAGGAATCCGTCATCAGGTATGGCTTTCAGATGGAAAACCGGCATATGAGCGTATGGTAGATATGCTTGTTAAGAAATTAAATGGACAGCCATTTGAGACAGAGCTTCCGATTCCGAAGCTTGATCGAGTACCGATCGCTCCTGCTATCAAGGATTTGTCAAAAGCAAGAATCGCACTTCTGAATACCGGTGGTATTGTACCTGTAGATAATCCGGATCATATTCAGTCAGCATCTGCAACACGTTGGGGACGTTATGATGTGTCAAATATGGAACGGTTAAAAGGTGGAGAGTTCAAGACAATTCATGCTGGATTTGACCCTGCAGCAGCAGACGCAGATCCAAACGTTATTACTCCGATTGATGCATTGAAGGTATTAGAAAAAGAGGGAGTTTATGGAAGCCTCCATCCATATTTCTATACAACAGTAGGAACAGGAACAACTGAGGCAGAGGCTGCCAGAATGGCAAAAGAAATCATTCCATATCTTCAGGAAGATCATGTTGATGGTGTTATCATGGTTAGTACTTGAGGTACCTGTACACGTTGCGGTGCAACGATGGTAAAAGAGGTTGAGAAGGCTGGATTCCCAATCGTACAGATGTGTAATCTGGTGCCTGTAGCTAAGACAGTAGGATCTAATAGAATCGTACCTACAATTTCTATTCCTTATCCACTTGGAGATCCAGATACTCCGAAGGAAGAGCAGTGGAAACTGCGTTATCACAGAACAAAGGTTGCTCTGGAGGCTCTGGCAACGGATATTAAAGAGCAGACAGTATTTAAAGTATGATAACTGTTCGATGATTTAGAGTGAACGGGCAGATGGTTATACATCTGCCCACTACTATATCTGGCTTAGTTTGATGAAGGAGAATTGAATATGGGAGAAAAGAAAGGTAAGAATACAGTTTTTTATGTATCACTGATTATCGTCGGCATTATAGCAGTCTGGTCAGTTGCATTTAATGATAGTTTTACGGTAGTAGCTAATGCGGCATTTAAAGTTTTGACCACAGATTTTGGATGGTTATATCTGATTTCTATGATTATATTCTTTGGCTTTATTGTATATTTTGCATTTGGAAAATATGGAAAAATTCGTTTAGGAAGCGATGATTCCAGACCGGAATACAGTAATATAACATGGTTTGGACTTCTATTTGGATGTGGAATGGGAGTTGGTCTTGTATTCTGGGGAGTAGCTGAGCCGCTTACCTATTATCTGAATCCGACAGATGGAATTGAGGCAGCATCTCAGGCATCTGCAAACTTTGCATTTGAGAATTTCTTTATGCACTGGGGAATTCTTCCATGGGCAAACTATGCAGTTATTGGTCTTGCACTTGCATACTTTATGTTCCGTAAGAACAAAAAAGGTTTGTTAAGTGTTATGCTTGAGCCGTTAATTGGTGAGAAGCTTGCAAATGGATGGCTTGGCAAGGTTGTTGATATTCTTGGTGTATTTGCGACAGTTGCAGGAGTTGTAACATCTCTTGGACTTGGAACATTGCAGATTAATGCCGGATTTAATTATTTATTTGGTGTCCCAATCAATTTAGTAGTAGAAATTATTATTATTATAATTGTATCATTTCTTTATATTGGATCCGCAGTATCCGGGCTGGATAAAGGAATTAAGATTATTTCTGATACAAACCTTTATGTTGCAATCGGACTTTTGGCAGTATGCTTTATAGTGGGACCAAAAGTAGAGACTTTGAATGCATTTGTAAATGGTATGGGTCAGTATATCGGTAATTTTATTCCAACTGCACTTAAGATTAATTCTTATAGTGACAATAGTTGGTTCGGAAGCTGGAGATTGTTCTACTGGGCATGGTTCATTGCATGGGCACCGTTCGTTGGAGTATTTGTAGCACGTATCTCTAAAGGACGGACTATTCGAGAATTTGTACTTGGTGTAGTACTTGTACCGACAATTGCTTCCTGTATTTGGGGTGCAGTATTTGGTAACCTTGGTATCAACCTTGGAGAAAAAGGTCTAATGGCGATTGAAAAGCTCCAGGAAGCGGTAGCAACACCGGAGGTTGGACTTTTCGTAGTGCTTGGACAATATCCGCTTGGATTTATTTTATCACTGGTAGCCTTGGTATCCTTGTGTGCATTCTTTGTAACATCTGCAAATTCAGGAGTTTATGTATTGTCTATGCTGTCAACGGACGGTGCAATCAATCCTCCAAATGGCAGAAAGATTCTCTGGGGAGTTATCCAGTCAGTTATGGCGATCGGACTTCTGATGGCTGGTGGATTGAAACCGCTTCAGACAATCTCACTTGTAGCAGCGTTCTTATTTATTTTTGTAATGCTTGGAACGATTGCAGCATTTATTAAAGTGTTGAAGGAAGAAAAGGCATAGTGAAAATGTTTTTTTCAAAATAATTAAATACAAAAAGCTGAAGAAAGAATGTGTGGAGCATTCTTGGATATATCAGGTGAGAAAAAGAGCTGAAGAATTCGAATCCTTCAGCTCTTTTGATTAAACAATTCTGTAAAACGACAATGTTTGTATATGGGTTTTAATAAGTGTTTTTAATCTAAATCAATATTATAGGATGTAAGCGCTCTGCGGATAAACGAAACAGTTGTCGCAGTCGCCTCTTCAATTGACAAATATTCAGAGTCTTCCCGTAATGTCTCTAACATACCACGATAAAGCATAATATTCATTGTTGCCAGATTGTGAATGTCTGATTCTGGGAGAAAAATATTCTCTTTATTCAAAGAATCAGTCAATGATAAAAATTCACGTTCTGAGAAATTAGCAGATGAAAGCATATTTTTGTAATTTGCAGCATCTTCACTCCAACTTTCAGGAAAAATATCATAATAAGCGTGAAAATAGTAGGAAAAATCCCAGTTCGTATCTGCATGCTTAAAAAATAGCAGCCAGAAAATGTCTGGATGTGAGAAGGAGTGGAGACAGAAGCATTCCCAAATTTTCAGATATCTTTCAAGTGGCCTTGTAACCGGTTCTAAGTAGGCTGGCAGATCCTTAGCATATTGATCTAGATATTTCATAGCTGAAAAAATTCTCAGTTCTTCAAAATCTGAAAAATAATGATAAAGAGTCGCACTGTTATAGCCGGCTTTTTCTGCAGTTTTACGAATAGACAAGCTGTCGATGCCTTCTTCTTCAATGATCTCCAATGCAGCATTGATGAAGTAGCTCATAGTTTGCTGTCTGTACATTTGTTTACGATCTTTTTGTTGCATGAAAAAATCCCCCAATAAAAAGTACTAAGACAAGCCTGCCCTAGTCATGGTATTTATTATATATGAAATACACGAAAAAAGCGAGTAAAATTGTTTGAATTAGTGGAAAATAGTAGATGGGAAATAGTAGATATGTTAACAAAGAAAACGACGAACTCTGCCATGGTTTGCCGTTTCCTTTGCTTAATTAAAGAGTAATAGTGATTCAGATAGTATTGAAATTATTTGGCTGCTTTTTCGGCAAATGTAGTCGTTACCAGTTTATCGTACGGTGCACGTGTGTCAAGTTCTTCTGCGCTTTCCAGAATGTCCTGTAAAAGTTCAAAACTTTTTTTCTCAAATATGAGGTTATCTTTCCATGTGTCCTGTTCATAATAACGGCTCACAATTGTTTCTATTGTATTAAGATTTGTTTCTTTAAACTGAGGTGCAATTGCTTCTGCAATTTCCTTTGGTGTATGTTTCTGTACATAATCCATACCTTTTTGCAATGCATCTGTAAATCCTTGAATTACATCTGCATTCTTCTCGATATAACTTTTCTTTGCTGAAAATGCAGTATAAGGTACATAGCCGCTGTCTGTACCGAGAGAAGCAACTACATATCCCTTTTCCTCTTTTTCCAAATTTGTAGCTCCTGGTTCGAACTCAACTGTAAAATCAGCATTTCCTTCTGCAAATGCTGCTGCTGTAGAGCCAAAATCAATGCTCTGATCTATAATCAGATCTTTCGAAGGATCAATCCCATTTTGCCTTAAAATATACTCAAATACCATTTCTGGCATGCCACCTGTTGACACTATATCCATGTAAATCATGGTCATATGTTGGGGCTGTTGTGTTATCAGAAAGATTTTCACAGAAGAAGTTATTCATAATCTCCTGTAATTCGTCTTTGCTTTTCACAATCGTGTAAGGTTTCAATGAGTTATCGCTTGGCTCTACGATACCCATATTTATCATAAGTCCAATATAAGGCAATACACTCTTCTTAGATTTAGGATAACCCAAATCAGTAAGTGCTTTGGATAAATATTTTGCAGAGGTATAACCTCGTTCTTCTTCATAAATCAGTCTCATAGTCTGGTAAATGATTTCGTTTTCACGACGATTCATTTCCTGTGCCGGACTATACTGAATCAGTCCAGACAGACCATACTTCAATTCGATTTCTGGAAGTCCTTCTTCATCCACTTCGATACGCTCGATTAAGATTTCGATATCTTTACGATCAAGAACTCCTTTTTCGATGATTTTATTAACTACCTGCAATGCGTTTTCCATTTTTTCTTTTACATCTTCATTTTCCAGACTGGTATCATTTAATTCTTTTAACTGCATTTCCAATCCATGAATCTGTGAAAGAATATCCTGCTGCAGAGCATCGTAAGTTTCGTTTACGATATCTTCATTGTCATGAGCATTGGATAAATCTCTGACTTTCTGTGTAAAAAGAACTTTTAATTGTTTTTTGCGTTCTAAAATATTGTTTTGAATCTCAGTACGTTTTTCTTCAACAGTTCTTTTTTCAGAGTCAAAATCTTTCATATCATAGGTTGCAATGACTTCTGATAAGGAATTACGACACAGTTTAATATAAGTTACAACGTCTTCCATTAAATCATCTTCTTCAATCAGATGAGCTTTGGAGCAATAGCGCTTACCTTTGGTGTTGTAAGTGGTACAGATATAATACTTACGTTCTCTGCTGGAAGTGGTTCTCTTAATTGGAGTTAAACGACTTCCACAGTCTTTGCAGAACAGACAACTTCCAAATGGATTTGGTATTTCAGAACCAATCCATTGTCCACGACTTCCACGATAATTATTCTTCACACGTTTTTCTTTCATGTCCTGAATCAGATTAAAAGAGGCTTTATCAATGATTGCAGGATGATTGTCTTCAAAAACATATTGTTCATCCTTTGGTACACGCTTGTCTTTTCCGTGAACAGTAGAGCGTGCACGTTTTCGCAAACGGAGTGTACCAATATAAAAATCATTTCCAAGCATATCCTTTACCATAGAATCAGACCATTCGGTAGCAATCTGACGTTTCGTAACCTTTCCTTCTTCCAGTTCTCGTTCGTGACGGACCATGGAAGGAGTCGGAACTTTCTTTTCTGTCAGATGGTTGGCAATCATACGATAGCCGGAACCTTTTAAGTATAGGTCATAGACCATTTTTACGTATTCGGCTTCTTTCGGTACGATTTCTATGATGGATTTGTCTTTTTCATTTCGTTTATATCCAAATGGTGGCTGAGTCATGAGTGTTCCCTCTTTTTGACGAGCTCCAAGAGCACGTTTTATTTTTTTACTGGTATCTTTTACATATCTCTCATTATACCATGTTTTGATACCTATCGTATCATCATCTGCTTGCATAGAATCATAATTATCATCTATGACAATCAGTTGTTTTCCTCGTTCCTGAAAATCATCAAGAAGAAGTAACACTTTGGCATTATGACGCCCGAGACGGGAAAAATCTTTGACAAATACTCGATCTACATCCTTGTCTAAATCTTCCATTAACTGATTGAAGCCTGGTCGGTCAAATTTATATCCAGACACGCCATCATCCTCATACCAGCGGTCGATAACCATGTTACTTTCTGCCGCAAATTGGTTAATTATTAATTTCTGATTTTCGATAGAAACGTAGTTTCGTTTGTCATCATCTCTTGATAGACGTACATATCCAGCGTTCATAGACTCACTTCCTTTCCATATATGAAATATATTAACATGAATAATGTAAATATGGAATATATTTTGAAAGAATATTTGTCAACTGCTGATATTGCAATAGTGATTCTTAATAACCGCCTTTAATCCATCGTGAATATTCTTATCATTCTGTCCATCCAGATATGTGACAACTCGAAATCCCAGTTTCCTATATTTATCCTTTGCTGTTTCATATTCTTCTGTTGATGAAAAATCGTTTTTCCAAAGATAATAGGTTGGTTTACTCAAGTGTTATCACATCCCCTCTGCCTTATAATTCGAGAGACGAAGTCTCTCGATTATGCCTCCGGCGGATGGCAGAGATGTGCATAGGTAGATACTGCTACCGCAGTGCACATCTCGCCCAAGAATGCCGGGGCATTCTTGATTCAATATATGAAGTCCTGTTCCTATTGTTGCAAGTCCCATTTGCAGCTTTATCGATTGAGCCGAGATTCCAGTTTCTTTGGTGAACGGTCTTTCACGTTCCTCTTATGGACTTATCCATAACTCGCCGTTTTAGTGCCGAGCCTCCCCGATCGTCTATCTTAGAAGTGAGTGTCATTATATGCTTACCGCTGATTCCGGTTTCTCTAATTGTCAAGGTGCGAGAGCAATTTCTGCTCTTTTGATAAGACGAGGATAACACGGATTTTTGGAGTGACTCGGATATTCACGGCGATTGCAATTTGGCAATGGGTATAGGATGAGAAATTGCATATTTGCAATTGTAGAGTATGAAAGGATGAGCTATAATCAAGGAAAAGAACAAGGGGAGATTATACGATGTTAGAAACAAATAGATTGATATTGCGTCATTGGGTAGAATCTGATGCAGAAAGTTTGTATGAATATGCGAAAGACCCGGAGGTTGGTCCGATTGCCGGATGGTCACCACACAAAGATATTAATGAAAGTTTAAGTGTTATAAAGAATGTTTTTACTGGTGCTGAGTGCTATGCCATCTGCGAAAAAGGGAGTGATAGAGCGATTGGTGCAGTTGAACTTAAATTGAATGGACACACAGATATGACGGAAAGAGATGATGAATGTGAATTGGGCTATTGGCTTGGAAAGCCATTCTGGGGAAGAGGTTATATGCCAGAAGCGGTAAAAACTCTTTTGCGTCATGGTTTTGAAAATCTTGGTATGACAACGATTTGGTGCGGCTACTATGATGGAAATAACAAATCAAAACGTGTTCAGGAAAAAGTTGGTTTTGTTTATCATCATACTTGCAATGAAGTTCCAGTGCCATTGATGAATGAAATCAGGGTTGGCCATACGAATTTTATGACGAAAGAAAGTTGGGAGAGCAAATATGGCGTTTGATTTTAAGAAAGAATACAAAGAATTTTATATGCCGAAGAATAAACCAGCAATTGTAAATGTACCAAAAGCTAACTATATTGCTGTCAGAGGTAAAGGAAATCCGAATGAAGAAGGTGGAGCATATCAAAAGGCAATTAGCGTGTTATATGCTGTTGCATACACATTAAAAATGAGTTACAAGACAGATTATAAGATTGAAGGATTTTTTGAATATGTTGTACCGCCACTGGAAGGTTTCTGGTGGCAAGACGATGTCCATGGTGTGGATTATGCAAATAAAGATGCTTTCAACTGGATTTCGGTTATTCGATTACCAGATTTTGTTACGAAAGAGAATTTTGATTGGGCAGTTGAAACAGCAACGAAAAAGAAAAAACTGGATTGTTCAGCAGCGGAATATCTTACGATTGATGAGGGATTGTGTGTTCAGATTATGCACTTTGGACCGTTTGATGATGAACCGGCAACTGTTGAATTAATAGATGATTATGTGGAACAGAATTGCTATGTAAACGATATGAGCGAGGAACGGTTGCACCATGAGATTTACATGTCTGATGCAAGAAAGGTTGCTCCGGAAAAATGGAAAACGGTTATAAGACATCCGATAAGGAAAGCATAAAATTGAATATGGATTTTTAAGCGAGGTGAAAGAGGTTGAATTATATAGAATACGGAAAAGAAAATAGTGATGTAATTGTCCTCTTGCACGGAGGCGGTTTGTCATGGTGGCATTACAAAGAAGCTGCTGAAAGACTGCAAATGGATTATCATGTAATTATACCTATAATAGATGGTCATGCAGGCTGTGATAAACCATTTACAACGATAGAGAATAATGCTTCGGAAATTATAGAATTTATAAATAATAAATTAGGTGGTTCAGTTCTATTGATTGGAGGATTATCACTTGGAGGGCAGATTTTGCTTGAGATTTTATCTCAACATAAGAATATATGTAAGTATGCAATCGTGGAAAGTGCACTTGTGATACCTTCAAAATTTACATATTCTATGATTAAACCGGCGTTTGGCAGTTGTTATAACTTGATAAAGTATAAGTGGTTTTCAAAATTACAATTTAAATCACTGCGAATAAAATCGGATTTGTTTGATGAGTATTACAAAGATACTTGTGCTATTACAAAGAGTGATATGATTTCATTTTTGCAGGAAAACTCTGTATATTCTTTAAAAGATGGTATTAGGGATTGCGAAGCAATTGTCTGGATTTTTGTGGGAGAGAAAGAAAATAACTCAATAAAAAAATCTGCTAAGCTTATTCATGAAAAATTACAGGGTAGTTTTATACAAGTTCTGCCTAATATGTATCATGGAGAGTTTTCAATAAATTATGCAGACAGGTATGTAAGCAAACTATTGGAAATAATAAAGCAATGAAACTTTGAGTTGTGGAAGCATAATTACAACAATGTATAAGTTTGGAAAGGATGAATCTATGAAATCATTACCAGCTGATAATATTCATCAGCGTCTGTGTGATCTCCGTAACGGAACTGGAAAATCACAGAAAGAAGTTGCTGATGAATTGAATATACAAGCATCTGTATTAAGTCGTATTGAGCGTGGTGAAACCAAATCAGTTAGTCATGACTTGATTATAAAGTTTGCAGAATACTATAATGTTTCGACAGATTATTTGCTTTGTATATCAGATATTCGCATTAGAAGGAATGTGGAACTGGAAGAATTGGGATTGACAAATAAGGCTCTGTTCCAGTTGTTACAAGGGAATGTGAATGGAGATATTCTGAGTAGATTGTTGGAGCACCGTTATTTCCCGCAACTTCTCGATACGGTTAATTCCTATTTTACGGAAGAACATAATGCTGGATTCGCAAATAGAAATGCTGTCATAGATATAGGTACAGCAAGTTTAAGAGAACTTATCAAAGAAAAGCCGGATTGCAAAATTGAAACCCAGCATGGGATTCGTGAAATCAATGCTCAAAAGATTACTGGAACAGAGGCAGACATAGAGAAAATAAAGAGTATTTTTTTCGTTATCTTAAAAGATATCAAGAAAGAATTTGATATACCATTGTCGGATGTTAGTTCGGAAGAATTGCAAAAGCAACTGGCTAATATGCGAAAACAGGCATTGTTTCAGAAAAAGAAAAATCCAAAGTTTAATGAAACGAATATGGCAAAACTGGTCATGAATATGTTTCAGAATATAGGAATGGATTTGGACGAATATGAACAGGAATTATTCCAGAAAATGATGGTGCATATGTTGCAGAGGAAAAGATAGGAGAATTTTGATGGGGTTATTTGATAAATTATTCAAGAAAAAAGAAACACAACATGGTATATCAGAAAGACAAGTTGAAATAGAAAAACCAATAGAACAAATGACTTTTCAAAAGGCGCAACCTGTAATAAAAGAGCAAATCAAAAGGGGCCATATCGGTATATATAAAAAGCAAGTGGATTACGATACAGTTAAAGAATTGAAAGAACGCTATATTGCTTTTGATGTGGAAACAACAGGATTAAGCCCGATGAATGATAAGATAATCGAAGTTGCAGCTGTTTTGTTTGAGAATGGAGAGATTATCAAAAGATATAGTACATTGGTTAATCCAGAAATCTTTATTCCATACAGTGCCACTGCTATTAACCACATTACAAATGAAATGGTAAAAGACGCACCGCAAGAATGTATTGTGTATGCAGAATTAGTAGACTTTCTAGGAGATGCTTTAAAACAGCAAACGACTATATGTGCACATAATGCGTCTTTTGATATGAATTTTCTGTCAGAAACATTAATGCGTCTTGGATATGATGGGAAAATTTCTTATGTAGATACACTTTCACTTTCTCGTAGCTTGATCAAAGGGTTGCATAACTATAAACAAGATACGGTTGCTATGTATTTTGACCTTGTTAATAATCAATCTCATAGAGCTGTTACAGATGCAGAAATATGTGGGAAAATTCTTTGGAACTTACTGCAAATAGAAGAAAAAGAAGAAGAAAAAAGATTAAGAAACTTAGAAAAAAGTAAACCATGTGTCGAAGAAATGGAGATATGTGCTTACATTCAGAATTGCATCATGAAAAATGGTGGTGATTCTAAATGGTTAGGGTTTTATAAAAACAGTAGCAATTATGTTGATGTAAGTTACCTATATTCCATTTTGAAATTTAAATGTGCCAAAAAGGGAAAATACATTATTGTTGAAACGTCAAGTGTTGGAAAACTAAATTGTAATATAGAGCCATGTACAATGAGTGAAGGTGGTTCGGATTATGTAAGAGTATATTTCAATAGTCCGTTCGAATTGGAGCCGTTGGAATCATATCTATTTGACATTTATGCGAAATGTCGTAAGTCAGCATTGGATTATTTTAAATATAATAAGCGATATGAAGCAGAACATAAAAACAGTCCAGCTATGTTAAACCATCTTTCTGATATGGATGTTGCAGCGTTTCTTGAAAGTGCTGAAAAGAGAAAAATGACGGAGAAAGTTGTTTCGGAAACCATAGAGAATTCTAATGATAAATCTCGAATCTCTAGAGAAGATATCATTATTCAGCCTATTCATAATAGAGTTCCATTATCTGGTATTCGCAATAAAAATAATTGGGAAAAGGGCTATGATGAAGGATATCCGCTTTGGGAAAAAGGAGATAATCTACGTAAAGAGGGAAATGTGGAAGAAGCAATCAAACTGTTTGATCAGGCAAGATATAATGGATATGATGCTCCGGTTCTTTATGACTCTTATGCAATGGCATATCATAAATTGAAAGACTATGCAAACGAAATAGATATTTTAGACGAAGGCATTGCTCGTGAAAGGAAAAATGGAATAAATGTTAGTCGTTTAGAAGCTCGACGAGAGAAAGCAATACAATTGTTATACAAACAGCAAGAGGCTGAAAAAAAGAAATTAGAAAAAGAACAGATAAAAAATGAAAATATAAAAATTATTTCAGAGACTTCTACGAAAACAACAGGGCGTGCTATTTTGCAATTGACGGATGATATGACTTTAATCAAACGATATAATACTATTGCACAAGCTGTACGTGAAACTGGTGTAAACTCCAAGAGTATACGAGACGCGGCAAAAGGTGTTCAGAAGCATGCAGGTGGTTATGTTTGGAAGTATGCTGATGAAATTGGCAAATGAACTGTTGTTGCAAATACGTTATAATTCAATATGGTTGTGCTATGGAACCTTGAGATGCCCATAGCCCATAGGAGTTCATGCGTGGACTCCTATTTTATTTGTACAAATAAGTTGAAAATAATAATATATATTGATTTTGGAATGATGAAATGGTATGATTATTCATACAAATCATATTTTTGGAGGCGCTTATGGAAGTTAATAATGGAAAATATGCATGGATGGTTAAAATAGGAGAAAAAGGTCAATTTGTTATCCCGAAAGAAGCAAGAAATTTATTTGATCTTCAGCCAGGAATGGAAATTTTAGTTTTAGGTGATGAAAAAAGAGGCTTGGCAATTTTGCCAAAGGAAATGCAAAAAGAATATATCGCAAGGATTTTTTCAGAAATGGATTCCTAAAGGATGGTGAGTTGATATGAGTAAAATCGTTTTCTTTTGTATTCCAGCACACGGGCATACAAATCCTACATTAGGTGTTGTCCGCGAGCTTATCTGCAGGGGACATGAGGTTTTCTACTATTCCTATAATATGATGCGTGAAAAGATTGAATCCACAGGAGCAACTTTTATTTCTTGTGATGAATACGATCAGGAACAGCGATTAGATGCGAAAGACGGAGCCCGAATAGGAAAAGATTTGGCTTTTTCAACACAGATATTGGTGGATACTACATTAGCTCTGGATGATGCAGTGTGCGAACATATGAAAGGATTAAAACCAGATTGTATTGTTGCAGATTCCATGGCTGTATGGGGAAAGATTGTAGCGTTAAAACTTGGGATTCCTTTTGTGTCTTCAACGACAACCTTTGCTTTTAATCAACATTCAGCTAGGATTATGAAGCAAAGTTTAGGACAGATGTTTGGTATGATTTTTTCAATGTCAAAAATCAATAAAAACATTAAACGTCTGCAAGATAAAGGATATCCTGTAAAAAGTGTTTTGGATATTATCCAAAATGATAACAATACAGATACGATTGTGTATACATCTCCAGAATTCCAACCATGCTCCGAAACATTTTCGGAAAAATATGTTTTTGTAGGACCATCAATACGACCTGTTGAGAATATGATTGAGAAGAAGTCGGATAAATTGATTTATATATCAATGGGAACTGTAATCAATGATTCAACAGAGTTTTATAAAAAATGTATAGAAGCATTGGCTAATACGAAATACCAGGTAATCATGTCAGTTGGTAATTTGATAAATATTGAAGACTTAGGTGCTGTACCGGATAATATTACGATTTCGAGGTTTGTAGATCAGATAGCTGTATTAAGTCAGGCGGATGTATTCCTTACCCACTGTGGTATGAATAGTGTGAATGAAAGCTTATACTATAAAGTCCCACTTGTAATGTTTCCTCAAACATCGGAGCAAGACGGCGTAACTACCAGAGTAGAACAACTTGGTGCAGGTGTCCGGTTGAAGCATATAAATGCAAAAGGTATTAGAGAGACAATTGAAAGTGTGTTAAATACAAAATCTTATTATGAACAGGCGTCAAAGATTTCTCAGGGCTTCCATAAATGTACTGGTGCAAAAGGTGCTGCGGATAAAATTGAACAAATGTGCAAATGTTCACAAATCAACACTTAAATGAGAAAAAGTCAAATTTAAGCGTTGATTTTTTGCTTAAAATGGATATAATAGATTATGAAAGGAAGGGTTTAAACTATGTTGATACAATTTAATTTTAAAAATTTCAAATCATTTCGTGATGAAGCTACGCTGGATTTATCCGCAGCAAAAATGACAGAGTTTTCCAATCGTGTTATATCCGTGGGTAACGAAAAGATATTACCTGTAGCTGCTGTATATGGTGCAAATGCAAGTGGAAAATCTAATGTTTATGGTGCATTTGAATATATGAGCGAGTATGTAGTTCACTCTTTCAAATATGGAGATGAAGAAAAGGACTTTGATGATATCAGACCACTTCCATTCCTTTTTGATATATCTTCCGAAAATGCAGATACAAGCTTTGAAGTATACTTCACGGTTCCGGGTGATAAAACTGAGAAATGTTACAATTACGGTTTCTGCATCGGAAAAACTGGTGTTACAGAAGAATGGCTGAACTACAAGGCTAAGACAGCTCGTAAGTATTCTACTATATTTTATAGAGATGAAGAAGATTTAGATTTAGCAGGTATTCCAAAAACAAGCAGAGAAAATATAGAAATCGCATTGGAAAAACAAGTTCTTATTGTTTCATTAGGAGCTAAATTAAAAATAGCTAAATGTAAACTTGTTAGAGATTGGTTTTTAAACAATGAATTTGCAGATTTCGGTGATGTTGTAACAAATTTCTTTATGTCTCGTGTTCTTCCTACGGGCTTTATTGAGGACGAAAAAATCAGGGAAAATGTTGTAAAATACTTCTCTTCTTTTGACGAAACAATAAAAGGATTTGAAGTTACGAAACTTCCTGCTCAGGAAGATTCCAAAGAAGAAAAATATCTGATAGATGCACTTCATAAAAAAATCGGATCTGAAGACATGGCAAAAATTCCACTTGCTCATGAATCAGCAGGTACTTTAAAAATGTTTGCACTCTATCCAGAATTACAGGATGTATTGCAAAATGGTGGGGTATTCTTTATCGACGAGTTAAATGCTAGGTTACACCCACTTCTTGTTCGCAACTTCATCCTTACTTTCCTTAACCCAGAAATCAATGTAAATCATGCACAGCTTGTATTTACAACACATGACACATGGCAGTTGTCTAATCAGTTATTACGTCGTGATGAAATCTGGTTTACAGAAAAAGATGATATGGGATTATCTACATTATATTCCTTGGCTGATTTTATCGACGAGGATGGTTCCCGTATCCGTAAGGACGAAAGTTATGAAAAAAATTATCTGTTAGGAAAATATGGAGCTATTCCATCCTTAAAGACAATCGATTTTTTTAAGGAGGGTTAATTTATGGCACGAAAAGACAGAACAGGTAATAGAAAAACAAGAGAACAGCGTGCAGTACGTCGTATCCCAGAAATGGGATACTATCTTGTCGTGACCGACACAGAGGCTACTGAACGCTGTTTTTTTAACGGGTTACACGACAGTCTTCCAGAAGACGTAAAGAAAAAACTCGTTATTAAAGTTGTTGAAACAAAGACTCAGAATATGATTGAGAAGTGTTTTGAGATGACAGCTTATGAAGCACAATACCGCATACCATGGATTGTATTTGATCGTGATCAGGTTCCAAATTTTGATCAGATTATCAAAGATGCTGAGAAAGTCGGAATTAACGTAGGATGGTCTAATCCATGTTTTGAAATTTGGATGTATACTTATTTTGGAAGTATGCCTGCTATCCACGAATCATGGACATGCTGTTCACGATTTGCTGATCTTTATGAAGCAAGAACCGGTCAGAAATATTCGAAAGCAGACTCTGACATGTACAAACGTCTTTGCGAATATGGCGATGAGGACAAAGCGCTTCAGATCGCTGCTCAAAAATATGAACAGTGTTTGAGAGAATGTAAACGAATCCCTTCAGAAATGTGTCCGGCAACAACGGTACATAACTTGGTAGGAGAAATTAGAAGAAAGGTACATAAGTCATAATGAATAACACAAATAAGATAAAACATTTAGAAATGATTGAAAATATCATTGAACGAATGGCAAAGAACTGTTTTCAATTAAAAGCCTGGACGATGACTCTGGTTGTATTAATTGGAGGTCTTGCAGCAAAGGATACTGAGCGTAAATTTATAATAATCGCATTCATACCGATTATTGTGTTCTGGCTACTTGACACGTATTATTTACGTTTGGAACGCCAGTACAGAATTTTGTATAAGACTGTTACTGAAAAGCGTGATGATGAAATTGATTTTTCGATGGATTTATCACAGATTCAGAATATGAGTATCTCTGATAGCAAAAAGATTTGTCCTTTAAATTGCTTTTTGTCAACGACAGAAATCGTCTTTTATTTACCTATTACGGTAACATTAGGTGTAATTATTTACATATTAAATATTTTTGGCTAAGGAGGATTATGAATGGGTCATAAAATTTTTGTTTCTTATAAATACGCAGATGCAGATGTGAAAAACCTCACTTGGTGGGGAAACTCTACAGTTCGTGATTACGTTACTGAATTCCAAAATAAACTATCCGATGAAGATGACATCAATAAAGGTGAAGAAGATGATGAAGATCTTAGCGGACTGAGCGAAGAAGTTATTTGGGAAAAGCTGAAAAATCGTATCTATGATAGTTCTGTGACAGTTGTATTTATTTCTCCAAATATGCGAGAATCGGGTAAAGCTGACAGAGACCAGTGGATTCCATGGGAAATCTCGTATTCCCTTAAAGAAATTTCGAGAAAAACAAAAACAGGTAAAAGTGTTACCAGTAGAAGCAATGCCATGGTTGCAGTAGTTCTTCCGGATAGTAATGGATCATATTCTTATTATTTGGAATCAAGAACCTGCTGTTCTTCGTATTGTACAACACATCATACGGATAAACTTTTTACGATATTAGCAAAGAATAAGTTTAATCTCGAAGATCCTTCTACCAGAGAATGTACCAACAATGAAGGTAAAATCTGGACAAGTCCGAATCCAAGTTATATTGGTGCAGTAAAGTGGGATGCATTCATTGCAGATTATAAAAAATACATAGATGCTGCAATCGAACGTCAGGATAATATTGATGATTATACAATCCGAAAAGAAGTATAAATTTGTGGTAGGTTTGTCTTGGTGGCGATATACGAAGGGATGAAAGAATATATGGAAGATAAATTTATATCCGAATTTTTCGAGTTAGATGATGAGTTGGATGAATTAGGTGTTTTTGATTCTATAATGAATAAAGACAGTCACTTTTTTATTAACATATTGCGTCTCAAAAAATCAAAAACACCTGAATTTGCGAATGCATATAATAGGGTCAATGAATTCTTTGGAACTCTTATGCTTTTACTGGATAATTCAAAAGAAAAAAATGATAAGTTATATAATGCAGCATTAAATCGTTTTGATTTTCCAGGTGTAAATGGAATAAATCTTGGTCTGTCAGAAACGGGTGTGGATGCAGGCTTTGGTCCTGTTTTATCAGCACAAGTAATCAATGATGCTTTTGAAATTGTTAAAGCTGGATCGAAGCAACCAGAAATTTTTCAGTTGGTGGGTTTGTTTGAAAATAATGTAGCAGCTGATCGATTAAGTGATATGATTGCTTCAATCATACTGGAAGATATTAAAGAATACACACGACGTATAAATAGAGAATTGAATCTTGATTCAGAACATTATGGGGAAATCACGTTTCAAGATGGTATAGCAATAAATCCATATAAAAAATGTGAATTACTATATGTTCCGAAAGAGATTTTACATGAAATTCCAATAGCTCGATGCTGGAGTGATATAGATCGGGTCATATCCGAAAACGAAGCAATACGAGCTGAAGTAAATGAGGCTGTTGGTTCTGAATGGGGAAAAATGCGTGCAGCTGAAAAGAAAGATTATTTAAAACAATATGTTTTCAAAGATGCTAAACGCTGTGGACGTTTAATAAATGGTTATAAAAATGCAGATATTGAAGAATATTCTGTAGAAAAAGATTTGGACTACTTTGTATCAGATACTTTTAAGCGAATGAAAAAAAGTGGGATGTTCGAATTTTTAGAGCATGCAGATAAATCTGAAATTAGTAGTTTAGACGCTGCCATTAGTATTTTGAAGATTTTTAAAGAGTGGGTTGAATGGAACAAAGGCTGGGACGAAATACAATCAGCCTCAACTACCAGACGTGAAAAAGCCGTACAGAGATTACTTCATTTAAGTGGAAAACACTATTGTACAGAAAATAATATCGATATGTCATTTGAAGCCAATGAAGGACCTGGTCCAGTAGATTTGAAAATCAGCAGAGGAAATGACAAAACGGTTGTGGAGATAAAACTTTCATCCAATGATGATTATATGCATGGATACGAGCAACAAATTGAGGATTATGCGCAAGCAGAAGGTACGGACAAAAGGATTTTTGTTTATGTGCAAGTAGGCAATCCTATCAGAGATTCTAAAATACAGAAAAGACATCAACAAAGAGTTGAAAATGGAGAAAATCCACCAGTACTTTTTATGATTGATTCTCAGAAAAAGAAATCTGCAAGCAAATCATAATATAGATTCTAAGGGCTGATCTGAAAGTCTGGTTCATCAGATACAGCCCTTGTTGTTAGGGCAAGGCCCTGTTTTACATTGTGGAGTTTTTCGTTGATCCGAAAAACGAAACTTTGGAAAACAAAAAAACCTCCTGCTATGCAGGTGGTTGAAATGCTTTAGCTTACAGTAGAAAACCTCCAATGTTACAATAATATTGGTTCGCCAACCGTATTAAAGAACAAAGGAGGTATCCAAATGGACAGTAATAGTTTATCACATACCAGGTGGAATTGTAAGTATCACATAGTTTTTGCACCTAAATTCAGAAGAAAAATCATATATGGAAGGTTATATAAAGATATAGCCAATATTCTTAGTATGTTATGTAAGCGAAAAGGTGTAAGGATCATAGAAGCAGAAATGTGTCCAGATCATGTGCACATGTTTGTGGAAATTCCACCAAGTATGAGTGTTTCATATTTCGTGGGATATCTAAAAGGAAAAAGCACACTAATGATCTTTGAACGACATGCGAATTTAAAGTATAAGTATGGAAGCAGACATTTCTGGTGTAGAGGATATTATGTAGATACTGTAGGTAAAAATGCGAAAAAAATTCAGGAATATATTCAAAATCAATTAAAAGAAGATTGGGAATATGACCAAATGACGCTGAAGGAATATATCGATCCGTTTACGGGTGAGCCGGTAAAGCAAAACAAATAAAATAAGCCCCGAAGGGCTTAAGTAGTTAAATGATGTTGCGGCTGGCGAACTATTCGATGGGTCTTTAGACTCCAGTGCCGGCAACAAGCCCTTATAGGGCGTAGGCAAACTACCGGCTAACTGTTCTTTCTGTTTGGCAAGGATATAGTCCTGTTTTTCTAAATATTTTCGTCCGCCATACTCCGGTTCTTCTTCTAACTGTAATCCATATTTTTTTGCAATATCAAACAGTAATGCACGACAGGCAGAATCAAATACCATCTTACGATTATTATTTCGCCCTGCTGGTTTTTCTGGATTTGGTAAATCAAAACCAAGCTTTTCTAACGCTTTTTCCTGTTGTGGAAATAATTCTCCATATTGATTTTCGCAATCGAATACATGGCGTTCATGGATATGCGGTGTGCTCTCATCCAGATGAAGTGCCCAATCCAATATGTGAACATGAGCACCAAATCGTTCGGTAATTTCAACCATAAAATCCATAACTATCTGTAATAATATATCTGGTGAAATGTGATTGTCTAAAGTGCCAATTTGATAGATGGTTTCTTCCGGGCAGGTTTTCTTATGTTTTAAGATATCTGATGTGGTGCGATTGCGTTCCGGGTGCCGATTCTTAATATTACGTTCATTTTGTCCTTCAATAAATTCTTTATAATGAACAGAATAATAAAGTTCTTCTACTTCTTCAAATGTGTTTGCCAGTTCACATTCATTTTCTTTATCATAGAAAGTACGATAACCGTTGAAACAGTCCCAGTAGATATTTCCTTTTGCTCGTTCTCCATCAATGTGCCCACTATTGTTAATATTAAAACTGCGGTCATTGTGCTTAGGATTGTAAGCACCATTTTTCCCGGCACGACCATTGTGTCTTGTTAATTTCATTATGATAGTCCTCCATTCTTTGAAAATTTCCCTGAAAGGGATTTCGACAGCGAAGCTGTTTCCTGGCTGCTTTTAGCGTCAAGTAATACCCAGTACTAAGTGGCGAAGCGCCACTGAACTGGGCAAGGCGGCTGCCCTTGACCTGCACAGGGGGATTGCATTCCCTGTACTCATGCACAAAGGAATGGCATTCCTCTGTACACCTGCTCCGAAAGAGCAGATTTCATCACAGATGTGATTTCAAGCAGTTCTTTCGGTTTATGCCAAATCATTCGCAGGATAATTTGGCATAAGAAAAGCCGATGCATTGACTCTTTGTTCAAAATGCATCGGCTGCTTCATCTGACCTGATTGGTCATATTCAGTTATGAAATTATGTTGATTATTTTTGTATCAATTTATGCCAGCGTTCATTGCCTTCAAGAAAACTGTAGGTTTCTTTATCTTGGAAGCAATTCAATAACTCTTGTTTTAGTTGCTCTAAAAATGTGCTGTTTGATTTTTTGAAATCCATGTGTTCATACAATGGGGAGGTTGAAAAACTGGTGATATCATCCAGTGTAGTAAGCATGATTTCCATGGTATCTAATATAGTATCGATATCTTTTTCAGCAGTTGCAAGATCCAGTCTACAGGATATTTCATGGTATTTACCCATTTCAAATAATTTTGCCAGTTCTTCCTGCTTGTCTGTAAAGAAATGTGCTTTATCAAAATTTTGTTCTTCCAAGCAGAGTATGTATAAACTGTTTAAAGTCATACTGAGAATCCCATATTCAGAAAACAAGATTTCTTCATAAAGTTTGTAAGCATCATCTGTTCGGTTTGTTTTGCTGTAAATAATACCTTGTTTTAATTTGCGCTGTGGATTTTGAGTAGAATAATACTGCAAATATTGTTCTGCTGTTTCGTATTGTTCGTTTCGAGAATAATACCCAAAGAGAGAATCGGCAGCACTGGTGCGAAGGGATTCTTCATCACTTTCCAATGCACGCTTATAACAGTTTAGGATATAGTCATCATAATCCATGGCATTTGGAATATCTTTTATCAAACGCTGTGCATCCAGAATGGTTGCCAGCTGCCAAATTAACATTAAGCAATTTGGATAGGATTCGATGATGGATTTTGCCCAACAGAAAACTTCATCATAAGTTTCCGTTTTCAGTTTCTGATCTGCTTCCATAACAATCGAAGCGATTTCTTCTTTTGTCAGATTTTCCTGAAACGAAAGAAGAGTATCAAGGGATATTCCCAGAAGTCGTGCGATTGGCGCAAGCAATGTGATGTCTGGATAAGAGTTTTCATTCTCCCATTTATTCACGGCAGGAGTTGTTACACCTAAACGATTTGCCATTTCTTCTTGTGTCATACCTTTTTCTTTTCTATATTTTCGGATGGTTTTTCCTATCTGCATGATTTACCTCCTTTGATTTATTAACATCGGCCGCTGTCTATAGTTCAATCATAACAAATTAAGATGAAATCAACAATTGAGCAGATGTTAATTAAAAAGAAATAAATTTAACTAATATTCAATACCCCAAACGTATAATGACAAAATGACAAAAATGATATCCTGTTATATCAACAAACTTTTCATCACTCTCTATGTTCAAGAATATCCACTTGCATTTTGCCATTTTTATCATTTCTGTCATTTACGATAAAGCCAAATCCATCTGTTCAAATGGATTCGTTATTGTATCGTCTATCGTTTCAAAATCGGATTCTTTTACCGAAGTATCTTTAAAATAATACACTCCGTCAGAGAATCGTTTGATCACAAATCCTTTGTCAGCCATATATTCCCAGAATCGAGACTTCCCATGTGGTGTTCGTCCATTGTCTTCGCAGTATTCTTCATACATTTTATACACATCACTGCGTTTCATTTTTTCTCCGCCTTTATGGCAGAGCATATCATCAGTAAAAGCTTTCACGCTGTCAGCTGAACGATAAAGATTAGCGATACATTCTTTACTGTGATCACTTTCAACAAAATGATTATCTGCATATAACTGTTTTAGTGCCAGCATTGCCATGTGAATGGCATAGTCAGATTCCTGGCACATCTTTTCTTTTAGCTGAGAATCCTTTTGTTCTTCGGGAATGGTGCGGTTTATATCCAGAACAAGAAGACGTCGATAGTAAGCGTTTGTTTTATCATCCAAATTCAAAGGCATTTCATTTGCTGAGAATAGCAGCTTCGCATAGCTGTTAAACTGTGTTGGGTCTTGTCCTTTCTTTTCATAAAGAAGCGTATCTTCCCCAACTGCTTTCTTGATAATATCTACGCTTTCCATTGCAGTACTTGGAATATCCGCACAGGCGTTTAACAACTTGCCGAATAATCCGGTCGGATAGAACCGCTGATTCAGATTTTGTAAAGACATGCTGGAATAATTGCCGGTTCCAACAATGTGCTGAATAAAGGAAATAGCAATGGATTTTCCTGTTCCACCTTTGCCTTTTATCATCAGAAATTTCTGGAAACGAGTATCTGTGGTCATGCAGTAACCAAGATATTGCCAGAACATTTGCTGGTCGGTTTCATCCGGAATAGAAAAATCCAGATACTTGCGAATCTGTGCCCCATTTACGAGTGCTGTGTCTGCCTGTTCTGGATGAAAGGAAAAGGGTATTTGGTTAATCATCAGATATTTCGTATCATGTTCAATTAATTTCCATTCCATCACATCAAAATATCCATTTTGGAAATTTACCCAGTGGGATGGCTGATTGTTGAGGTCAGAAAATCGTTTCTGTACCTGTGGCTGCGATATCAACAGATTATAAATGCCCTGGATTGTTGTTGCCTTGATACAATCACGAAATATCAGTTTCTGAATATGAGATTTTAATTGTATTCCATTACGATCTTCGTGATAACAGCCTTTTTCATAGATATAGGGTGTACTTCCGAGCATAAAAAAAGGAACCGTCTGTATTAGATAGTCTACAATCTCCATGTCAAATACACCGATTCGCTTTCCCTGTTCGTTGAATCTAAGAAATTTATTTAAGTCCGGCTGGTCTGCTGGTCGTCCCTCGAAGCGTTTGATAAAATCCGATATAACCGCATTCAACTCGGGTAAATACTCTGATTTTGCAAGGTATTCTTTCTCTTTGAATAAAATCCATCCCCTGCGATAGTTTAGATAATTATTTTGACAGTATACCTCCAGTAAATCATTTATCTTTTTACTGGAACAGGCAGGAACATAAACGTAATCCATCTGATAAGTTCCGGTACAGGCGATTTCATCCATGTATTTGATAAAACTGTCTACAGAATGATAAGCGTCTTGTCCATTCATAAGAGTAATAGCAGGATATCCGGCACTGATAATAGCAAATGCCATATCCTGATCATCTACAAGAAACAGATATTTCTGTTCTGTGGTTTCTGGTTTGGTTTTCATATAGTGTTCTAAAAAACTTTTATTCAATGTAAATCCCTCCTAACGTGACGAAAGGCACTCCAAACAAGGAATGCCTTTCGATAAAAGTCTTATAAAATGGCTGAATGTAAGGCTTTTGCCTTTGTCAGACCATCAATCCAGTTACATATAATAATGATAGATTCAAGATTTACATTAATATGTGTACGACACCTTTTCGTCCACCAAGTACTTTTTTATCTTTCAAATCAGTCCAATGAAAGTCGGGGATTTCTTCTCTTGCTACCAGAAAATTTCCTGCGCGTTGTGTAAGTTGTGCAAAGTTCACGACATAATCATTGGCTCCTTCATTGTAAGCATAAATTGAAGCTTCAGACCCCATAAATCCAATATCGGCGGTTCCGGATATGACTGCGGTCATGGTCTTATCAGCACCAAATGGAACTCATTGGTTAGTGCAAGACTTATTATAAAAAATTCACTTCTTTCACAGTAGAGTCTTTCGTCACATGTATATCTGATATAATGGACCGCCAGAATGCTCTGCGGTTTTCCAGAGAGAGTTTTGCATACATAGAGCGGAAGTCTGACTGTATGATTTCATTTACATAAGAGACGTCTCGTTCTATTTCTGGCTGGATAGCCAACGCTTCTTTTAATTCGTATTCAATTCGAGAGTATTCCTTGTTATAATATTCCCATTCCACACGACCTTTTTGAAACAGGAGATTTAATCGTTCCAATTCTGATCGGAGCTTCTCCGGTGTCTTTCTTTTCTTTTCTTTCTTCTGCTTTTCATGAATCTGTCCGGAACGGATATGGTATTTCTGATATTCGTCTTCCAAATGTTCCAAAAGATAAGATTCCACAAGATTCTGACTGAGCCTGTGCCGGTAATTGCAGTGATTATCCATGTAAGCTTTGTTGCACCGGTAATAGCAGTACGTGCGTTTGGCACCGGTCTTCCGGTTAATAATAGAAGAGCAACCGCAACCGGACAGGAGATTGTTACAATTTGGGCAGTAAATCAGTCCGGAAAACAGGTATACTCTATTGGAACGGTTGACTTTAATGTTTTTGTCGGAAATCTTTTGTAGCCTATCCCAGTCCTCAGTTGACAAGTAAGCAGGGCAGTATGGAGCTCCGCGGTAAGTACCTTTGTAGAATTCACTGGACAGAAGCGTCCTCATGCTACTGTAACTGAAATCTGGATCATAATTTTCCTGGATATATTTCAATGCTCCGGTCTTGCTCTGGTGCTTGAAAAAGTACTGATAGAATGCGTTTACAGCCTCTTCACGTTCAGGATCCTTAATCATACATTTGACTCCATCGACAGTACCGGACTTATAGCCGTATCCCATATTGGCATCACCGAAGATTAACTTACCTTGCCGGATAGAGGCTTCGTTGACGAACTTGATACGTTCACTGGTAGTATCAACTTCATTCTGGCCAATGGACAGAACGACGTTAAGCTGCAGTCTTCCATCTCTGGTCTCCATGTTGATTCCTGGCTCACTGGTAGAGATCCAACGTACATGGTATTCGTCCAAGATGTCCTGGACTTTGTAGAAGTCAGACAGATTACGGAACCACCGGTCAAGCCTCCAGAAGATGATAACATCAATCTTTCCGGCTTTTACATCTTCTAATAATGCATGGATAGCTTTTCTCTTTTTCAATTCTTTCCGGGCAGTCTTACCTTCATCAGCATAGACTCCTGCAACAACCATGTTATGTTCCCTGGCATAAGCTTCCAAATATTCTCTTTGTGCTTCCAGGGATTTTCCGTGCATCATCTGCTCAGCAGTAGATACTCGGATATAGATAGCACAGCGTTCTAATTTCATGTGATCACCTTCCTTAGTATATATGTGCGACGTCGCACTAAAAATGAGTACAAAAATAACAGCCAGCAAGGAACAAATGTTCCGCTTGCGATAGCTGCCCGAAGATGATACAATATGACTTGAACAATCAGATATAGTATATCTTCGGATATGCGAGCCACCCTTTGCCAACTGGGTGGCGATTTCTTTTTTATTCGCCAGTAGTTATTTTATTTTCCAAGAATTACCACAGTTTTGACATAAACACATCTTTTCGGATTTAAAGGAAGTCTTTTCATTTCCTTTTGATTTTTTCCACACCAGGTTAGACATTCCAAGCGTACATACAGCTGTAAATCCACGGGCTGCATTATTTACGTGTCCACCAATTCCATTACCATGTTTCTTTGTTTTTCCTCCAGTTTGTATCATTTCAATAGATACATTATCACTTCCACATTTTGGACAATTCATAATTATCCCTCTCTTTCTCCTTTTGTAATTTGTAAGAATGAATAAGTTAAGTAAGTTATATATAAACGCAAAAGCGTTTATTTCTTAAATTCCATAATCCTTTCATCGTAACCAGCCAAGCATGCAATCTGAGCTTTGGTTAATCCGGGATTCCCCATAATTATTTCGTCTGGTATCAATAGTTCCGCTGCAAACGTATTGGCTTCTATTTCAATCTTAGAAGTCAGCAAAAGCGTTCTATTTCTTATGAAGTAACAGTTCTCTTTTCGATGCATGATTGAGTGAGCCAGTTCGTGAGCCATGACAAGAGTACGTTCATGGTCTTCCAGGTCTTCATTCAAGAAGATACACTTGTGATTCTTAAGGAACATGTAGAACCCAGAACTTTCTCCTAGCTGTCCTGTTTGCACTTCTACACCAATATAATCAGCTAATTCGAAAGGATTTCGTGTATTGTATTTTTTGACGTAGTAAGCGACCAGTCGCTTAACATCATGTGCTTTCAAATCCTAACACCTACTTTTTGTTTTTATTCGGATTGTATTTTTCCTTATTAATAGGTTTCAGTCGGCGCATCATCAGTTCAATCTGTCCAAGAAGTAATTCGGCATCTTCTTTTGGGATTGGTTCTCCATCATAAGAGAGAGGACCGTCTGCACCGTTTAATAGTTTTGTGCGGATACTTTCCATGTCTTTTGCAATGTCGCGTTCGTCTTTTGCTGTCAACTCTGGCGCTTTTTCCTTCAAGTTGTCTTTTCCTGTCATTAAATAATCTACAGTTACGCCAAAGTAATCAGCAATTTTTTTCATATTCTCGGTTTTGGGAGTGCTTCGACCGCGCTTCCAATCGCTTAATGTGGACTGGGTAATGCCAGTCTCTTTTGAAACTTTATAAGCTGATAAACCATATTTTTGTAATAATTGTTCAAAAATCTCATACATAATTTGTCTACCTTTCATAAAACCGCAGACAATACTAAGAAAAACCGAAAATATACATTGACATTATCGGAAATGCATAGTATAGTATGGATATGCAAAGGAAATTCGATAAAAACCTTTGCATACTACGGAATTGTTAATACTTCGTCTGACAAACTGAGTATATCACAATTCCGTAGTATCTGCAATAGTACTAGCAAGATAAGGAGGTGTGATTTTGTACGAAAAATTTGCTGAGTTATTAGTTAAAAATAACAAAACAGCTTACACAGTATCAAAAGAAACCGGAATTCCTCAATCTGTTTTATCAGAGGTCGATAAGCTACAGAAGCTCGCGAATTACTTCGGGGTGAGCATTGAGTATTTTCTAAAAGAATAATGCGAGGTGAAGAAAGTGTCTGAGACAGTGGAAAGAAAACCATTTAAATCAATTCATATTGATACAGAAAAAGGAATCTATTTATTGAATGGCGAGGAAGTGTCTATGGTAAGCCGTATTGATTTGGAATTTAATAATGGAAAGTGGTCGCTTCTTATCACAAGAGATGAACTGTATGTGCAGGAAGTGGGTGAGTAAAGTGGAAGGACCAAGAGGAACAGATTCCGCAAGAGTTATTTCTGTAATTGAGACGCAGGCTCTTAGAGGAACCGGTATAGAAGAGGATAAATGTAGGATAGTTACACAATATTGGGATTTTGATGGGAAGTTACTTGCTGAAAATGATCCATGCGCAAAAGAAAAAGAGTAGTTTCCTACTCAGTTTTCTTTCGTTCCTGTTGTTTTGCTTGATCAATGCCGATTATATCAGCAAAGAGTTCTTGTTGATTATGTCGTTCAATATACCATTGTTGGAGTAAAAGTTCGATTAACTTTATAAGTTTTTGAGCTTCATCTGGTTCGATATCGACAATAAGATTTATATCTTTTTCCATGTGAGCTCCGATATTTCCGATGCGGCGCACACCATCTAAAACAGCCCATTGTTCTGCCGGAATTTTATCTTTAATAGCGTTAATTTCTTCGAAAAGATTACCTTTAGAAATTTGGAAGAAATCACGAATCATACCTTGTAGACATCGACGTGATAAAGTCGCTGATGCTTTAGGGCTTAAATAAAGAATGGCAGAAGCTTCTTCGTAGTCGGACCTGATTGCTAAGGGTATGTAGTCAGGATATTTACGGGCTTGAGATTGCGGACGAATCGCAGTATTAACATCTTTAACAGCGGAGCCGATTCCTTTAGCAAGAATTGTATATTCTTTGCAATGTGGACATTGATAAAAACTTATATCCAAACATGAGTCAGAAAAACCTTTTAAAAGTGGTGACTCGTCTGAGAAAGAAAACGACGGGCGTCGAATTGTTTGCGTATCAGGTGTTACAGCCATTATTGCTGAACAAAAAGGACATTGAAATCCAGCCATAATTAATCATTCCTTTCATTATTTGATAAGTAAATTATACCAAAGAATCGTAACAAGTACAAACCGTACCACATAACTTATAGAAGAGGTGATGTATATGTCAAACAAACCGGATATGGAAAGAGTTATACAGGTACTTATATCCCTGCTGGAAGAGCAGGAGCATGTGGAGATTACATACACAATTGAGAAAGAAGAGGATAAAACCGCTTAAGCGGTAGAAAGGAGGACAAGCCCATGAGAGTTAGAGACTGGATAGTGGTAGGACTGATGATGAACGGACTGCCGATGGCTATGTTTCTTCATTGGCTGGTCGTGGGGTATTAGACATGAAGAAAAGAAAGTGGACAATGAAGAGGATTGTGGACACGTTATTCGTGCTGGTGATTATGGGAGACATTGCAACATTGATAATGTTCGTGATGATCTCCATCAAGATTCTGAAAATGCAGGAGGTGATCACATGGCTGATACAGCAATAAAAGAAATCTTATTCCGGCATAGCGCGGAGCAGTGCAAGGTGTGTGAAGCCATTCCATTTGACCAGATTGGACATCAAATCGAGTATGAAAAGTTCAAGATGCTCCATGAGGTTATTGAGGCAGCTGACCTGGAGGACGAGTACCAGGAATGGAGACGGGCTTACGGATATGTATAGGAAGGTGGTGAGGATATGAACGAGATCGCGACAGTGATGAACGAGGAAGAGTTTGGATATTTCCTCAAGAACTTTGAGAAGAAAGCTGACTTGAAAAGTCTGAGCTTGATTTCCAGAAGATGCCAGGTTGTTGATACTCTGTGCGGACTGCAATCGGATACCGTACTGACAGTCGGGCAGATCAAGCAGTTGTTCGAACTGGCAAAATAAAAATGAGCGCTCACAAAAGCCGGCAAGCTTAAAGCGCTCAAGAAAAATAAGTCAATTACATTATAAGAAAATAGGAGAAATAAGTCAAATATGAAAACACTGAAAATCACGACAGATAACAAAGTCTCTATTATTGATGTGAATCTTGATGATTACAGAGCTCTCCAACAGGAAATTGGAGGATACATTGAAACAGTACATACACAGATTATGTACGACTACTTTAAGGCGCCGGTCCTCATGTTGGTAGACGAGGAAGGATTAATTAAGAACCTTCCAGTCAATGCAGTGGCATCACATTTCTACGGTTATCAGAAGCATGGTTGTACTATTGCCGGCGATGCACTCTTTGCTATTTCGCTCGGCGAAAACATGACAGGATTTGGAGAACGGGATTCCGAGCAGTGGATGCAGAAGATGCTGAATGATTTTCCGGTATTGGTGGCGGAGGAAAAGTAGCAAGATGGATGAATACGATTGGGCTGATCAGGAACGATTGGTGCGACAAGATGTAGAGGAGATAGAAAAGCAGATGAAGGAGGCGCAGGAACATGGGAGAGAATAATACAGTCACTATTCCTATGGAGGAATACAAAAATCTTTTAGAGATTCAGACCAGAGCGAACATTTTAAAAGATTATACAGCAGCAGAAGATTACTCAGTATCACGTGGCATGATAGCCAGAATATTAGGATTTGAATTAAATGAAGGAGAGGAAGATTAATATGTATAAAGAAAAAATCACAGAGCTTTTATTAAGCACCAATAGAGAAGGAATGAACAAGCTGGTTGAACACATGGAGGAAGGAGGATTCTTCACAGCTCCATGCAGCACAAGATACCATCTGTCAAAGGAAGGCGGACTTGCTGAGCATAGTCTTAATGTGTATGAAAATGCATTAAGGATTTCAGGCGGATTGGGCCGTCCGGAGGAGTTTCTGAGAGATTCTCTTATCATTGCATCATTACTTCATGACCTTGGAAAGATGGGACAGTTTGGAAAGGAGAATTATGTTCCGAACATGCTGAAGGGAAGAGCAACAAAAGTTGATCCGAATCCAGAACCAAAGCAGAGTGAGGCGCAGCCATATAAATCCAATCCAGACCTTCTATATGTAGACCATGAAGTAAGATCTATTGCAATTGCTTCCAGATTCATTGAACTTACGGAAGAGGAGCAGTTGGCAATTCTGTGGCATAACGGATTGTATGGACCGTTTAAATATGAGATTCAGGGAAATGAGACACCGTTGTATATGATTTTGCATTTTGCCGATTTATGGTCAGCAAGAGTAACAGAGGAGGAAGGAATTAATGAGTAAAGTTATTTGCATTGCCGGAGAATCAGGATCCGGAAAAACAACATCAATGAGAAATTTGGACCCGAAGTCCACCTATTATATCGATGCTGATAAAAAAGGTCTTTCTTGGAAAGGCTGGAGAAAGCAGTACAACAAGGAGAATAAAAATTATTTTGCGTGTGATGATGCGAGTGTGGTTCGTCAGTATATCAAGCGGATTGCAGAAGCTTGTCCGGGTGTCAAGGTAATTGTAGTGGATACAATTAATGGACTTATGGTTGCGGATGAGATGCGTCGAAGCAAAGAAAAAGGATATGACAAGTGGGTAGATCTTGCGGCCTGTGTTTGGGATTTGGTTTGCGAATGTTATACATACAGAGAGGATTTGACTATTGTATTCACAGCTCATACTCAGACAGATCACGATGAGAATGGTTATATGTTCACCCGGATCAAGACTTCTGGAAAGAAATTGGACAAGATTGTATTAGAGAGCAAGTTTACTACAGTATTGCTGAGTAAGTGCGTTGATGGTCAGTATAAGTTTGAAACCCAGGCGAATAACAGCACAGCAAAATCCCCGATGGGAGCATTTGAACAGATGGAGATTGACAATGACATTGTAGAAGTAATGAAAGCATTGGAGGATTATTAAGATGAGAAAACCGAATAATTTTGAAAACGTACAGGCTCAGGGAGAATTCACTCCCGTTGAGCTTGGAGGACATAAGTTAATTATCAAGCAGGTAGAGGAACGAATGTCAAAGACAAACAAACCGATGATTGTTGTGTTCTTTGATTTTGCGCCAGGAGATAAGCAGGCTGGATATTTTGCAGAATCATTTAAGAATGATATCCGTCCAGACAAGAAATGGTCGAACCAGGCAACGCAGTATATTTTAACAGAAGACGAGAATGGAGACTGCAGCAGATCATTCAAGACATTCCTGACTTGCGTGGAACATTCCAACAAGGGATTCGCAACGCAGTGGGGAGATAACTTTGGTCAGCAGTTCAAAGGAAAACTGGTTGGCGGTGTATACGGTCCTCAGATGGACTACTACGAAGGAAGAGAGCTGGAGAAGAGAGTGCTTCGTTGGTTCGTGAGTGTGGATAAGGTTGCTGATGCTGCAGTGCCTGATATGAGTGAAACAAGAGCGTACAAGAATCATATTAATGGGTATCCGCAGGGATCTACTCCTGCAGGAGATGGCTTCATGAATATTCCGGATGGAATTGATGAAGAACTCCCATTTAACTAGGAGTTGATAATATTGGATATTCAAATCGATACAAGAGAGAAGCAGCGTGCCATTCGCAAGATTATTAAGACATTTGATGATAATGGCGTGAAGCATTTCTCAAGCAAATTATTGGTCGGTGATTATATGAGTCTGGACAATCCCAGGCTCATTATTGACCGGAAGCAGAATCTGCAGGAGTTATGCGGGAATGTATGCCAGCAGCATGAGCGGTTTAAGAGAGAACTTCTTAAGGCAATTGATGCCGGTATACAGCTGGTAATCCTGGTGGAGCATGGAGCAGATATTAAGAGCCTGGAAGATGTGTGGTTTTGGGAGAATCCAAGAAAGCATGAAGTCCGGTGGCGTATGGTAAATGGTAAGCGAGAGAAGTATGTGGTATCAGCCAAGGCAGTTGACGGAAACCAGTTATATAAATCCTTGTGTACTATCCGTGATCGATACAATGTCCGGTTTGAATTTTGCGAAAAAAAAGATACCGGCAAAGAGATTATCCGGATCCTGTCAGGTGATGCCTATGACTAGTGAGGAAATCAAAGCAACATATAGCATGCGAGATATCCTGACCAAGTGTGGACTTCCTGCACCGAATCGTGCCGGTTTCTGCCATTGTCCATTTCATAAAGGTGACAGAGAGCCATCCATGAAAATTTACGATAAGGATTTTCATTGTTTTGCCTGTGGAGCTAACGGGGACATCTTTGATTTTGTCAGTAGGTTTTACAACATTTCATTCAAAGATGCTTTCCGGATGCTCGGAGGTGATTATAAAAAAAACGATTCTTTCGCATCAAATCTGACAATATACCGGGCGAAAAAAGAAAGCGCGATGAAACGAAAAAAGGCAGAACGGGAGTGCCAGAGAAGAAAATTGATATATGACCTGATAGGAATATACCGGGAATATATGAACCGGGCAGAGCCATTATCAGATGCCTGGTGTGATTGTTACAATGCAATGCAGATGATGATATATCGTGCGGATGTGATGGAAGAGAGGGCAGGTAATGAAAAACTTAATAGAATATGACAAAGAAAGTATCCTGTCCGAAGAGGTGTTTATAGAGATCTTCGAGCAGGAAGATGAGATTTTAAAAGCGAGAATGCTTTTATCTTGCCAGGAGCGAGCAAAGGAGCTCGGGGTTAAAACTGCCTTTGATGATCTGGTTAAGGCTTATAGAAAAGTTGAGAAGGCAGAAAGCAGGAGAAAATATAATCAAGTTAATACACTGGTTGAGAACTTCACGAATTTTACTGGTAAATACGATAACATGGCGTGTGGAGCGTGGATTGCATCAGATTCCGGGATTACTACGATGAATAAGGACTACAACAATGAGATTATTGCTTGTTATCACCCAATCCTGCCAATCAAGAGAATGAAAAACTTGGAGACTGGCGAGGAGCAGATCCAGCTTGCATATAAGCGAAATCATAAGTGGACTGAGATTACGGTGCCTAAAGACTTAATATCTTCCGCCAGCAAGATTGTATCATTATCTAAGCTTGGAGTTTCTGTAACATCTGAAAATGCGAGATTGTTGGTGAAATACTTGTCAGATGTGGAGAATCTGAATGATGATGATATCCCAGTTCAGATGTCTTCTTCGAAATTGGGATGGATTGGAGGAGGCTTTATTCCTTACGACACGGATATCGTATTTGATGGAGATATGCAGTTCAAATATATCTATGAAAGCATTCGGGAACATGGAAGTTTTCAGGTATGGCTGGAGCATGTAAAGCAGCTGCGGAAGTCTGGGCGAATGGAAATCAAGTTTTACCTGGCAGCATCATTTGCCAGTGTTCTGGTTGGACTTCTCGGCACCCTGCCGTTCATCGTTGACTTATGGGGAGACACTGAGGGCGGAAAGTCCGTGGATATGATGTTGGCAACATCTGTTTGGGCGAATCCGGCTGATAATGCATATATAGCGGATTTTAAGACTACAGATGTGCAGTTGGAGGTAAGGTCGGACTTATTGAATAATCTTCCATTAATGCTAGACGATTCTTCTAAGGTCAGCTCAAGGATTCGTGAAAATTTCGAAGGAGTCGTATATGATTTATGTTCCGGAAAAGGAAAGAGTAGATCCAACAAGGAACTGGGTATACGAAAAGAGAGCCGGTGGAAAAATGCGATTCTGACCAATGGTGAGCGTCCACTGAATTCTTATGTGACACAGGGTGGGGCAATTAACCGAATCATTGAAGTGGAATGCGAGGAGAAGCTGTTCGAGGATCCACAGTATACAGTTGAATTGCTCAAGAAGAATTACGGCCATGCCGGAAAACGTTTTGTGAAAATCATAAAAGAGATGGGTGTAGACGAGATCCGAAAAATACAACAGGAGATACAGGCGGAAGTCTACAAGGATGATGTCATGCAGAAACAGAGTATTTCTCTGTCAGTAGTTTTGACGGCAGACCGAATCATTACAGAAAGATTATTTCATGATGAGGAATACATAGATCTAGAATCCGCTAAGGCTATGCTGGCAAGTCAGGCAGAAGTATCAGAGCATGAGCGGTGCTACCATTACCTGATTGATAAGATCAATATGAATAAACAGCGTTTTTCTGTTGATGCGAATGTGGAGCAATGGGGGATTATAGAGCAACCGGGTGATTATGCTTTCTTATTTGTCCAGGCAGCAAAAGACTTGTGTACGCAGGGTGGATTTTCCTACAAGGCATTCCTGAACTGGGCGGACAGACAGGGCGTGATCCAGGTAGATAAAGATCGGCAGACAAAAACTAAGAAAATAAATGGCAAATCTGTAAGGTGTATATGTCTCAAAATCAATGAAAATGTGGATAAAGACGGTTTTGAATCAGCAGATGCATACGACCAAGAAGATTTACCTTTTAAGTAAAAGACACCAGTCACCAAGGTTGCCATAGAAAATGCATATATAAAAAGAAAAAAATATGTGAGTGTGGCATATACAAAAAAGTTTTCCATATGAGAAATGCTTGGTGACACTGGTGACCGACATTAAAAAATGGTTAAAAATGCGTCAACCACAGTGGTTTGCATAGGTCACCAAAACGATAAAAATATTGGCAACTTATTGGTGGCATATGGTGTTAGAGGAGCGTATATGGAAGAACGTATTAAATCAATATATAACGAGTGTTGGAAGATATACAAACAGTATCTTGAGACGCGAGACATGGCAGAGTGGAACCGGAACATGCTGCAGGTGAAAGAGAAGTATGGTGGAAAGCCTGATGTGGTAAACCTGCTTCTGTGGCACAGTATAAATGTGCAGGCGCTGCATGACCGGAAAGAGGAGTAAATGTTATGGACGAGATTGAGAAAAAGGAAGAGTGGTATCTGAATATTGATTATCGGGAAGCGAAAGAGATTATCCGGAACAAGCTACAGGGTATGACACAGAACTTTATCGGAATCGGATTCTATCTCAGGCAGATTAAAGAGACAGAAGGATTTCAGAAAGACGGATATGCAAGTATCTACGAAATGGCCGAGGACCAGTACGGCATCAAGAGATCTACAGCAATCCGCTGGATGCAGATGAACGAGAAGTTTTCCCAGGGAGGATATAGTCCATTCCTGGATAGCGGTTATAAGGATTTCGGTAAGAGCCAACTCCAGGAAATGTTATATCTGGACAGTGAGCAGTTGGAAGA
>OGCN01000965.1_pt1 | contig 42276 bp, 32 predicted proteins | sample 1570181 | NCBI WGS metagenome assembly OGCN01 (sample SAMEA4370584, study PRJEB24528) | human gut metagenome | reverse complement strand
AGAACCACCGCATCGTGCCCATCACCATCAATGGTTCCCCCTGGTTCCTCCAATACTCCCCCTATGTGTACTACAACGAGCACTGCATCTGCCTGAACAGCGTCCACACCCCCATGAAGATCGACCGGGCCTGTTTTGGGAAGCTGCTGGACTTTGTGGGGCAGTTCCCCCACTACTTCGTGGGCTCCAACGCCGATCTGCCCATCGTAGGCGGCTCCATTCTGGCCCACGACCACTTCCAGGGCGGCTGCTATACCTTCGCCATGGAGAAGGCCCCCGTGGAGACCCCGGTGACCTTCCCAGGCTTTGAGGATGTCCAGGCCGGCATTGTCAAGTGGCCTATGTCGGTGATCCGGATCCGCTCTGCCCAGGCGGAGCGGCTGGTGGAACTGGCCGACCGGATCCTGGCCTCCTGGCGGGGCTATACCGACGAGGCGGCGGTGATCCTGGCCGAGACCGACGGCGTCCCCCACAACACCATCACCCCCATCGCCCGGATGCGGGACGGGGCGTTCGAGCTGGACCTGGTGCTGCGCAACAACCTGACCACTGAGGAGCACCCGCTGGGCCTGTACCACCCCCACGCCGAGCTCCACCACATCAAGAAGGAGAACATCGGACTGATCGAGGTCATGGGCCTTGCGGTGCTGCCTGCCCGGCTGAAGGACGAGCTGGCCGCCGTGGCTGACGCCCTGGTGTCCGGGGCAGACCTGCGGGCTGACGAGCGCACGGAGAAGCACGCTGACTGGGCGGAGGGCTTCCGGGGCAAGTATGCCTGCGCGCTGGAGATCGTCCAGAAGGAGACCGGCCTGGTCTTTGCCCAGGTGTTGGAGCACGCGGGCGTATACGGACGCAGTCCGGAGGGAAAGACGGCCTTCCTCCGCTTTATCCAGCAGGTATAACACCCAATACAGAGAGAAATATGCAGCCCCCGGAGCATCGCTCCGGGGGCTCAGCTTGTCGAAAAAGCGGCGCTGCCTCAGTTCAAGAGATAACGCCAAGGATCATTCCGCGAACATGGGGGAGGAGAGATAGCGGTCGCCGGAGTCGGGAAGGATGACCACGATGGTCTTGCCCGCATATTCCGGCTGGCGGGCCAGCTGGGCGGCGGCCCACAGGGCCGCGCCGGAGGAGACTCCCACCAGGACGCCCTCGGTGCGGACCAGCTCCCGTCCGGCGGCAAATGCGTCCTCGTCCCGGACCCGGATGACCTGGTCGTAGATGCTCCGGTCCAGGGTGTCAGGGATGAAGTTGGCGCCGATCCCCTGGATCTGGTGGGGGCCGGCCTGGCCGCCGGAGAGCAGGGGGGAGGCGTCAGGCTCCACCGCCGCCACATGGATGGCGGGGTTCTGCTCCTTCAGATAGCGGGCGGTTCCGGAGAGGGTACCGCCGGTGCCCACACAGGCCACCAGCACATCGACCTTGCCCTGGGTGTCCGCCCAGATCTCCGGGCCGGTGGTGCGCTCGTGCACGGCCGGATTCGCCGGGTTGGAGAACTGCGAGGGAATGAACGAGTTCGGAATCTCCGCCGCCAGCCGCTCGGCCTCCTCGATGGCGCCCTTCATGCCCTTGGCGCCTTCGGTGAGCACCAGTTCCGCCCCAAAGGCGCGCATGAGGTTGCGCCGCTCCACGGACATGGTCTCGGGCATGACGATGATGATGCGGTTGCCCCGCACGGCGGCGATGGCCGAAAGGCCGATGCCGGTGTTGCCGGAGGTGGGCTCGATGATGACCGTCTCGTCGTCGAGGACCCCGGCCTCCACGGCGGCGTCGATCATCGATTGGGCGGCGCGGTCCTTCACCGAGCCGGTGGGGTTGAACGACTCCACCTTCCCGATGAGCGTGGCGGGCAGCTCGTGGGCGCGCTCGTAGTTGGTCAGCTCCACCAACGGCGTATGCCCGATCAGCTCGGTGACGTTCTTGTGGATGGTCATGGCAGGTCCTTTCTGGTTGAAACGCACCGCGGGGCGGGAGCGCGGGGAATTCTGATTCGCTCAGACAGTCCTCGCTGGTATCGAAGGCGCAGCGGGCATTACGCCTCCCCGCATCACCGCGCCTTCAATACCATCTGCGGAACTCGCTCGGTCAGAACACCCCGCGCTCCCTCGGCACTCTTCCCTGGTTGAGTCGGTGCGCTCGTAACTGGTAGTGCCCCCATCCTACTGAATGCCCCCGCTTCGTCAACGCCCCGCGCCATAGCGGTTTCCGATGGCGACGCGGCCGAGAAAACCGTCACGAACCGCCAAGTTCCCCCTTCCATCGCCGCTCGGCGGCCGTATAATACCTAGCAGTTCCCTAGACTTGAATTCCAACCCGCCATAGGAGCTTCCCATGACCCTGCAGCAACTTCGCTACCTCATCGCCATCGCGAACCACGGCTCCATCTCGGCGGCGGCGCACACGCTGTACGTGTCCCAGTCGAGCCTGTCGGTGGCCGTGCGCGACATCGAACGCGAAACCGGCGTCACCATCTTCGAGCGTTCCAACCGCGGCATCACACTCACGAGCGACGGCATCGAGCTATTGGGTTACGCGCGCCAAGTGGTGGAGCAGGCTGATCTCATGGAGCAGCGCTACTCCGGCCGCGGCGGCGAGGCGGCGCAAAAGCTCTCCATCACCTCCCAGCACTACGCGTTCGTCGTGGAGGCGTTCCTGGAACTGGCCGAGGAATACGAGGGCACCAGTTACAACTTCAGCCTGCGCGAGACCCGCACCTCCGAGGTCATCGAGGACGTGCGCGACTTCCGCAGCGATCTGGGCGTGCTGTACCTCTCCACGTTCAACGAGAGCGTCATCGGGCACGCCCTTTCCGACGCGAACCTCTCCTTCAACCTGCTGTTCACCGCCCAGCCCCACGTGTTCGTGAGCGACAAGCACCCCCTAGCCTCGCGCACCGAGGTGACCGTAGAGGATTTGGAGGACTACCCCCGCTACGCCTTCGAACAGGGCGCGAACAACTCGTTCTTCTATTCCGAGGAACCCTTGGCCGAGCTGCCTCACAAGAAGCGCATCTCCGTGAGCGACCGCGGCACCTTGTCGAACTTGCTCGCCCATCATGACGGCTACACCATCTCCACCGGCGTGCTCTCCAGCGAGATGTACACCGGCATCGCCAGCGTGCCCCTGCAGACCAAGGAGCTCATGCGCGTGGGCTACATCGTTCATAACGAGCGGCAGCTGTCGCCTCTGGCCCAAAGCTACATCGAGAAGCTGAGCCTATTCGTGGAAGGCTACCAGATAGGCCTCGCGGGACTGTAGAGCACGCATCCCGTCCGTCGTCCCCCCGTCTCGCGGCCATCGAGGCCGAGCAGATCGAAGAGCTCCTGACGCGTGTGGATGTCGAGCTTCTGGTAAATATGGCGCACGTGGGCCTTCGCGGTGCCGTTGGCGATAAGCAGCTCCCTCTCAATGATGCCCACCGTCTTGCGCTGGGCCAAAAGCAGCAGCACTTCCTCCTCACGCGCCGATAGCTTGTAAGTTCGCGCGATCTCGTCGCAACGATCCACCAGCTCCTGCTTGCGAATCATCGCCGCCGAGTCGGTGCCGCCGGACAGAAAGTTGGCACCCCAACGGCTCGACAAGTCACGCTCGGAGAGCAGCACCGCCGTGGCCAAGGCCACGGCCACTACCGCCAGCGCAGAAACCGCCACCTCGCCGCCGATTCCGAACGACTCGAGTGCCCCGACCCCCGCCGCGGTCACGCGGCCGAGCCACATGAAAATTTGGCGCACGCCCCGTTCGATGCCGAACAGCCAGATAGCGGAGACCCCATAGCGATAACAGATATTGGCGCAGATCAGCATGATGAGGATAGACTGGGCCGTATAGGCGGCGGCCATACAGAAACCGGCCGCGTAATTCTGCGTACCGCCGAACACCGGCACCAGGAACAGCGCGGCCACGATGAGGGGCAGCGCGAACCGGTAGATAAGCGAGAAGTCGAAGCGGCCGCCTTGGAAAGAGATGCCGACGAACACGAGCACCGCCACGAGCACGGCCCCGGGCGCCGAATGAGGGCCGAAGACGCCCCCGTACATGCCGTTTTCCATGAGGCCGTAACCAAAGGCGTAGGCCGCCATGAACAGCACCGCCTTCCACGGCACCGAGAAGCGCGTCCACGCCGTAGCCGGACGCTCTTGGGGAGGAAGATGGGCGAACCCACGCGAAGCCGCCCAGAACGAGAGCGGAGGCAAAAGCGCCGTCATGACAAACAACCACGGCAGCATGAAACCGCGGTAGGCGTACAGCACCACTGCACCCGCGACGATGGAGGCCGAATAGTAAAGAGCGACTCGCAAAGGGTTCAAACAACCATACAGCTCGCTCCATGTCAGGATCACGAGGGCGATGCCGAAACCGCCCGCCACCGCGGCGGCATAACCGGCCCACGCCGCCAACGACGCCACCCAGCAGCTGGCGAACATCAGCGTCGTTGACGCCACGAGCATCGCGGAGCCCAGCACGAAAGGCCACCGCTTGTCGAAGAAGGGGCCGATGCGGCGGGCAAGGAGGGTGCAGCCGAGGGCGGTGGCCACCATCGTCCAGTCGAACAAGTCGCGCGCCGACACGGTAGCGGCAGGAAACGCCACGAATGTCCCCACGAACACGATCTCGATCCAGGCACGGTACAGCCCGAGACCGAGGAACACCATGGGTACGGCAGCCACCGACCGGGGCCTCCGAAAAAGCGGAGCCCGTTCTGCTGCGGCATCGGGCCGGGCACTCTCGGCCGGGGAAACGCAATCGGACGCCATGTCGCAACCTCCTTATAGGCGCAGTTTTACCGATGAATTTTTTCCAGCACTCCGAAAAAGTTGAAGGGGGGAAAGCGATAGATGATAGATTCGATTATAGAACAAGACCAGCCGTCCGCCCTTCCCCGACGAACCCCAAATGCCCACTCCGCCCGAAATAGAGGGTTATATGAGGGGGTTATAAAAGGGTTTGGGGAGACAGGTTACACAATTAGGCCCCCTAATTCCCGCAACGGTCGATGCGCGCAAACATTCGCACCCCTATGGTGGAGCTGTCGGCAGGAATGCTCAAGGCCGACACGGGAGCACCGAAGCGCGGTGCCCCCTTCGATACACCGAGGAGGGAATTATGAGCACTATTTCTCGCAGAGACCTGTTCAAGTTCGGCGGCGTGGCCGCCGCGGGCGCCATGGGCATGTCCATGCTCGGGGGCTGCGCACCCCAGCAGCCGGTAGCCACCACCGGGGAGGCCGCCGCAGCAGCCGGGGACGGAACCCCGGCATTCTTCGTGAAGCCCGAGCCCATCACCGACATCGCCGACACCCGCGATTACGATGTCGTGGTCATCGGCGCCGGCGCCGCGGGCGTGCCCGCCGCCATCTCGGCCCACGAGGCCGGCGCGAAGGTGGCGCTGCTTCAGAAGGAGGCCACGGCAGTGTCCCAGGGCAACACCTGCGACTCCATCATCGTCGACCAGACGGCTCCCGGCGGCGTGGAGGCCGTCGTATCTCTCATCAATGCCGACTGCTGCCACCTCTCCGATCGCGAGCAGGTGCGCCTGTGGGCCTACAACTCCGGCGAGGCTTTGAAGTGGCTGTGGAACATCGGCGAGCAGGCCGGCGCGCAGATGGTTGATTCCACGGCAAAGTGGACGAGCAACATCAGCAACATCGACGGCTACGACGTCACCTACTTCGCCTTCGACTTCGGTCCGAAGCCCTACAACACCGGCAACGGCATGCGCGACATCGCCGATTGGGCCGAGCAGCAGGGCGTCGAGATCTTCTACTCCACCCCGGCCGCCCAACTCGTGCAGGACGAGTCCGGCGCCGTGACCGGCGTCATCGCCGAGGGCGCCGACGGCTACATCCAGTTCAATGCCGCCAAAGGCGTCATCGTGGCCACGGGCGACTACGAGAACGACGACGAAATGATGGCCTACTACGAGCCGGCCATGGCCAACATCTACCGCAAGGAGCAGAACAAGACCGGCGACGGCCAGAAGATGATGGTGTGGGCGGGCGCCTGCATGGAGGACGCCTGCGGCTCCAAGGTGCAGCACGACTTCGACGCCGGCCCGGGCTCCATGGCCGACATGCCGTTTTTGGCCGTGAAGAACGACGGCTCGCGCTTCTGCAACGAGGCCACCTGCGAGATGGCCGTCATGGGCAACTTCCTGCGCAGCGAGGCCGACCAGGGTTGGTACAGCCAGATCTTCGACAGCAACTACATGGCCGACACCGAGGGCTGGCCGGGAGTGGCCCTGCCGCCCGAGGCCATGGCGAGCTACATGCCCGAGGTCGAGGGCGAGAAGACCGGCGTCTACGAGAGCCTCATCAACACCTTCTCTGCCGATACCCTGGAAGAGCTCGGCCAGAAGCTCGGCCTGACCGACGTCGACGCCTTCGTGAAGACTGTCGAGCGCTACAACGAGCTGGCCGAGAAGGGCATCGATGAGGACATGGGCAAGCCGGCCCAGTTCCTGAAGGCCATCAAGCAGCCCCCCTTCTACGGCATCCATCGCCACATCGGCCTGTCCACCATCATTCACGGCGTGAACGTGAACAAGGACATGCAGGCGCTGAACGCCGACGGCGAGCCCATCGAGGGCCTGTACGCCATCGGCAACTGCGCCGGCAACTTCTTCGGCAGCCCCGACTACCCCATGACCGTGCCCGGCCTCTCCCTCGGCCGCTGCCACACCCAGGGCTACGTCGTCGGCCGCGCCGTGGCCAGCAAGTAGGCCGCCTCTCGCAGCAACGGTGCGGGCCCCTCCCGACTTTCCGCACCCTCCCAGCATCACCCTCCCAAGTGCACGGGGCGCCATCGAGCGCCCCGTCGCTTTTCTCGGCCACTCTTTGACCTGAAAGATTCAGCCAGCTCCGAAAAAAAAGGGGGGGCCGCCATGAACCATCCAAACACGGCCAGCCGAAGCCAAAAATAGAAGTTTGGTATCCGACCATAACCGCCAGAGCCAAAGACCGAGATTTGGTATCTTTTTGCATGAAAATCTAGGCAAAATTTCTGGGTTTGGTATCTTTCGACGCCAAGTTTGGCGGTTTGGTACCCGTCCTTTTCCAAAAACCAGGGGTTTGGTACCCGAAAGTTCTAACGCGGAGTTTTCTGACCTGGGGTTTCTTTAGGATCTGGGTACCAAACTGCGAGAGTTGGCCGAATTCGGGGTACCAAACCCCCTCATCTTGCCAAAGACAGGCGCGAAAATCCTTGCCGGGTACCAAAGTGCCGTTTTTGGCATTACGCTCTTTGGCAACGCCTATTTTCTTTATGGAAAGACGCTTCCGCAAGCATCCTTCCGCAAAACGCTACAGAGCCCGTGCGATGGTGCCGCCGCCGAGGACGATGTCGCCTTCGTAGAGGACGGCGGCCTGTCCTGGGGCAGCGGCGCGCTGGGGCTCGTCGAAGGCGACGGTCAGCTCGTCAACACCAGTCTGCTCGGCCACCGCCGGCACCGGGTGCTGGCGGTAGTGAGTCTTCACCAGCACCTCGCGCGGACCTTGCCAAACGTCGCCGCTGATGAAGTTCATATCGCTAGCCACTACCCCCACGCTGAGCAGCTCGTCCTTAAAGCCAACAATGAGCCGGTTGGCGGCCGTGTCTTTCGCCAGCACATACAAAGGCTCGCGCGCCGCTATGCCAAGGCCTTTGCGCTGGCCGATGGTGTAACGGATGAGCCCCGCATGCCCTCCGAGCACCCGCCCTTCCCGATCCACGATCTCCCCCGGATTGAAAGCAGTGTCCGCGCCACAGCGGCCCTCGATGAACCTCGCATAGTCGCCGTCGGGCACGAAGCAGATGTCCTGGCTCTCGGGCTTCGCCGCCGTGACGAAGCCGCGGGCACGGGCCAGCTCGCGCACCTCGCCTTTGGTCAGCTCGCCCAGAGGAAACAGCATATGGGCCAGCGTGTCCTGGGTAAGGTGGTACAGCACGTAGCTTTGGTCCTTGGCGGGGTCGCATGCCCGCAGAAGCTGCCAGCGTCCCGTGGCCGCATCCCACCGGCGCCGGGCGTAGTGCCCCGTGGCCACGTAGTCGAACCCCAGCTCGCGGCGGCGCTGCTGGAGAGACTCGAACTTCAAGAACCGATTGCAGGCAATGCAAGGGTTGGGCGTGCGGCCCTCGAGATAGGCGTCGCAGAAGGGGCGTACCACCGCCGCGTCGAATCGGTCGCGCAGATCGAAGGCGTCGTGGGGAATGCCGAGGCGCTGGCACACCGCGCGCGCATCTTCCACATCGCGCGACGACCCGCAGGTCGATTCCTGGTCGTCCCGCAGCACCATCGTCGCGCCGCGCACGGCATAGCCCGCTTCCTGCAACAGCAGCGCGCACACGGAGCTATCGACGCCCCCCGACATCGCCGCCATCACGCCGGACGCCCCGGGCGCCACAGCCGTCTCCCTGTCATCTTCGAAAGTCATGGGGCGCATCATAACACAGCACGCCGAAACGCCAATCATCCTTCGCTATGGGCAACCTCTTATCCTGACGATGGCCCACGGCAGCTCTCTTGGCTCCCTCTCCCCGTTTTTCCCTGTTTCTTCGCCTCTCGAAAGGCACGAGCGAATTCCTCGCACGCACGTCGAAGCCATCGTGCTAAGCTGAAAGCATGCGGGGGTACCGCTCGGCGGCACGCGAAGCCGTCCCGTGGTTGAGAGGGCGCAGGCGCCCAACCCTTCGAACCTGTCAGCTAACACTGTCGTAGGGAGCATGCTCGCCAAGCACAAGGGGCGCTTCCTGCGGGGAGCGCCTTTTTTGGCGCAGCCCGCAGGACAACGCTCCGGCTTCCGGAAAGGAACCGCCATGTCCGAACATTCCACTACCACTACCACCGCCTCCCCCACCCGCACTGAAGCGGAACTGCGGGCGCTCATGGCCCGCGCCGTGCGCGAGGTGCGCGAGACGAACCCGCTCGCGCCTTCTATCACCAACACCGTGACCCAGAGCTTCGTCGCCAACGCCCAGTTGGCCGTCGGCGGCTCGGCGGCCATGGTGTATTTGCCCGACGAGGGCGAGTGCGTCGCCGCCCTGGGAGGGGCCGTCTACATCAACCTGGGCACGCTCATGCCCGTCTACGAGCAGACGGTTCCCGCCACGGCGCGCGCCTGCGCGGCCGCGGCCACGCCCTGGGTGCTCGACCCGGTGGGCGTGGGCATCGGCAGCCTGCGCACTCGGCTCATCGAGGCCGTGCGCGAGAATCCGCCGACCATTTTGCGCGGCAACGCCTCGGAGATCATCGCCGTGGCCGACCTGTGGGGGCTTGGCGGCAACTCGGCCGATGGCGCTTCCGGCGACGGCCCCCGCGGCGTCGATAGCACTGATTCCGTGGATGCCGCCGAGCGCGCCGCCGTGGCGTGCGCCCGCTTCACGGGGGGCGCGGTGGCCGTTTCCGGCGCTACCGACCTTGTCACTGACGGCGTGCAGGTGGCGCGGCTCTCCGGCGGCTCGTCCCTCATGACCTGCATCACCGGCTCTGGCTGCTCGCTGGGCGGCGTATGCGCCGTTTACGCCTGCGTGGCCGATCCCTTCGTGGCAGCGCTCACCGCAACGGCCGCCTACAACCTGGCCGGCCTGCGCGCAGCCGAAACCTGCGACGGTCCGGGCAGCTTCCAAGTCGCCTTCCTCAATGCCCTCTACAACCTCACCACCGAAGAAGTGACTGAGGCGCCTCTGGCACTCACCAGCACATCAGCCGCGTAATCCCATAGCGATAGCCCGCAAACCTCGAAGCCGCATTTGCAACCAAAGAGAAAGGCCGCCCTATGAACACCCTTGTTGCCGTTGCCATCGCGCCCTTCGGCGTGGGAGACGAGCTCGCGCCCTATGTGGCCGAGGCCATCCGCGTCATCCGCGACTCCGGCCTGTCCCACCGCACCACCTCCATGTTCACCGAGATCGAGGGCGACTGGGACGAGGTCATGGCCGTCGTACGCGACGCGACCATGGCCCTCGCCGACCAGGGCATCCGCACCGAGGTGGTCCTGAAGGCCGACATCCGGCCGGGGCACACCGACACCCTGCACACCAAGGTCGAGAAGGTGGAAGAGCTGCTGGCCGAGTAGGGGTTCGTCCACATCTTTCCATCATCTACATGGAGCCTCTTGCGCTTTCGCGTCGACCCGCTATGATGCTGCCCGACATACGACACGAAGCGAAAGAGGTTCCATGCTCCGCAAGATCATTCACATTGACGAGGACAAATGCATCGGCTGCGGCCTGTGCGTCGACGCATGCCACGAGGGTGCCATCGCCATGGTCGACGGCAAGGCGCGCCTTATGCGCGACGACTACTGCGACGGGCTGGGCGACTGCCTGCCGGCCTGCCCTACCGACGCCATCTCCTTCGTCGAGCGGGAAGCCGCTCCCTACGACGAGGCTGCCGTGGCGGCACACCTGGCCGCCCGCAACGGCGGCGCGACGGCTGGCAGCGTTCCGGCCGCGGCCGAGCACCGCAGCGGCTGTCCCGGCTCGGCCGCCCGCACCCTCATCGACGACGCTCCGAAGCCGGCGCCGTCGCCTGCGCACCAGGGCGGATGCCCCGGTTCCCGCAGCCGCTCCCTGAACGGCGCCTCGGCACCGGCCCCCACGCCGGCCGGCCGCGCCGCTGCTCCGGCCGCTGCCGGCGCCACCGACGCGCTTTCCGCCGTGGCCGCCGCTCTGCCGAACCGCTTGGCTCAGTGGCCGTGCCAGATCAAGCTCGTACCGGTGCAGGCCCCCTACTACCAGGGCCGCGGGCTGCTTATCGCCGCCGACTGCACCGCGTTTGCCTGCGCCAGCTTCCACGAGCGCTTCATGAGCGGCAACGTCACCATCATCGGCTGCCCCAAGCTGGACGAGGGCTCCTACACCGACAAGCTCGCCGCCATCATCGCCGCCAACGACATCACCTCGGTCACCGTCGCCCGCATGGAGGTGCCCTGCTGCGGCGGCCTCGAGCGCACCGCCGCCGAGGCCTGCGCCCAGTCGGGCAAGGACATCCCCTTCGAAGTGGTCACCTTCGCCGTCAACGGCGACGTCATCGGCTAGAAACAACCGACGCGCACTTGATTGAATGCGCCCCCTAGTTCATCGAGGATGACCAGGTCAGCCCAGCTCGGCCACAACCGCCTCCGAGACGATCCCGGCTACCTCCGGGATCGTCTCTTCTTCCAAGGAAGAGAAGCCCATCACGAAGGCGGGACGGCGCCGACCCCTCCCCTCGCTGCACCCAGACCGCACCTCGTCGCATACCCTTCGGGCACCCTCGACTTCGCGAGCCTCGCACCGGCAGCCTACCGTTTCGTTCGAGCTGCGCCCAGGAGCTCCCGCCTCGCAACCCGTGAACCGATAACGGCCCAAAGGCGCCAGGCGCACGCCCCGAATCGCAGCGCGCCGGGCCACGCGCTCCTCGAAAGTCGCACTATCTCTCTCGTCTCCTTCGACACCCCTAACCTCCATGAGAAAGTGCAGCCCGGCACCCGCATTGGCAAAGTGCAAATGATCGCCGGCCGAAGACGCCGCTAGTACGTCAATCAGTGCGCTCAGCCGCCGCCGGTAACGCGTCCGCTGGCGATTGACATGGCGCTCGTAGTCCCCCGACTCCATGAACCGCGCCAACGTCAGCTGCTCCAATGCACCCACCGTGCAGGCGTAAAAGCCAAGTCGGTCGCGGAACCGTTCGGCCAGCGCCTCGGGCAGCACCATGTAGCCAATGCGGAAAGCACCCCCGAGCGTCTTCGAGAACGTGTTCGCGTAAATGACCCGCCCAGCCCCATCGAGGGCCGCGAGCGGAGGTACGGGACGCCCCGCCATGCGGAACTCGCAGTCGAAGTCATCTTCGATGAGGTAGCGCGACCGGGCACTGGAAGCTTTCACGCTCCGACCGCGAATCTCCCTAGCCGCTGCACCGTCCTCGGGCGCGGCAACCCCACTCTGGGCCCATTCCAACAACGAGCGCCGGCGCGACACCGGCACCGTGATACCGGTGGGAAACTGGTGCGACGGCGTGCAGTGCAGCACGTCGATGCGGGCACGCTCGAGCGCCTCCAAGACCGGCCCTTCCCCATCGAGAGCGATCGGCCGCACCGCCACGTCGTTCGACTCGTAGATGCGCGTAAGCCGCGGATAGCCGGGGTCTTCCACGCCGTACGCCAGATTACGACCGAGCAGCTGCACGAGCAAGCCATAAAGCGACTGGGCACCGGAACCGATCACGATCTGGTCGGGATGCACCTCCATGCCGCGAAAGCCCCGCAGATGCGCCGCGATGGCCGCCCGCAACCGAGACGATCCCTGAGGCCCCGACGCCTCCAGCACCGTGCGCTCGCTCTCGTCGGCCAACACGCGCCGCAGCGTCCGTGCCCACGCCGCGTAGGGAAACACCCCTTCCGGCGCCGTCGCCCCCGTGAAATCGGCGAGCCATTTGCGTCCGGCGCCATTCTGGCCGTTCCAAGATGCCCCACATTCGGCATCGTTCTGGCCGTTCCAAGATGCCCCACATTCGGCCCTGTCATCCTCGATGCTCGCGTTGCTCCGGATTTTCGTCGCATTCCCGCAGAGGCTCGCTTCGCCCTGGAACCCCCCACGCGCCCGCGAAACATCCCCTTTGCCACAAGCTATACAAAAGGACTCGTCTTTTGTGGCAAGTTTTTCGAGGGTTTCGACGTCATCGTTTCCCGAAACCCCCATTTTGGCTACGCCGAGCGCGCTTTTGCCCTCGAAACCGGCTTTGGAAGGCGATTTCACGGTTTCACGCGTCGAAACCCTCGAAAAACTTGCCAAATTCGGGCCGATTTCCTGCACATAGAAGCCGCTGCGGGGCACGGCGCGCACATAGCCCTCGGCCACCAGCTGGTCTAAGGCCCCCTCTACGGTGACGACGCTCACTCCCAAATGCTTCGCGAACGCCCGCTTGGAAGGGAGACGCGCGCCGGCCGCAAGAGCACCCGACTCGATGTCGGCTCGAAGCGCCCGGTAAAGCTGCTCGTACAGGCTCGTCTCCCCTCCGCGATTTAGCACATACGTGAGCATCGCTTTCCCTTCCTCCTCCTGCAGCACGCTTTGAACGAGCTGCTCCTTTACGACCACCTGGTCTTCTGCCAGATCGCCAGCTCGTCGGCTCTTTGCGAAACCGAGGCCACTTCCAACTGACCTTATTAAAACTTCCCAAATTGAATATAACACTAAGCTCAGTTATCCCTTACCCTTCCGCTCATATCTTTTGCGAAAGGAAGGATCCTCATGACCGAAACCGCCCCCGCCGCTAACCAGGCCGGCAACCCCGCTACTCCCATCACCTCTGCTGAGCGCGTAGCCCTCAACCGCCAGCTCGCCCAAATGCTGAAAGGCGGCGTCATCATGGACGTCACCACCCCCGAGCAGGCCCGCATCGCCGAGGCCGCCGGAGCCGCGGCCGTTATGGCGCTCGAGCGCATCCCCGCCGACATCCGCGCGGCCGGCGGCGTTTCCCGCATGAGCGACCCGGCCATGATCAAGGGCATCCAGGCGGCCGTTTCCATCCCCATCATGGCGAAATGCCGCATCGGGCACTTCGCCGAGGCACAGATCCTCCAGGCCATCGACATCGACTACATCGACGAATCCGAAGTGCTCTCGCCGGCTGACGACACCTACCACATCGACAAGACCGTCTTCGCCGTCCCCTTCGTCTGCGGCGCCCGCGACCTCGGCGAGGCCCTGCGCCGCATTGCCGAGGGCGCCACGATGATCCGCACCAAAGGCGAGCCGGGCACCGGCGACGTCGTGCAGGCCGTGCGCCACATGCGCCGGATGAACGCTGAAATCCGCCGCATCCAGAACCTGCGCGACGATGAGCTGTTCGAAGCGGCGAAGGAGCTGCAAGTGCCGGTGGAGCTGCTGCGCGAGGTGCACGAGGCCGGCAAGCTGCCCGTCGTGAACTTCGCCGCCGGCGGCATCGCCACCCCGGCCGACGCGGCCCTTATGATGCAGCTGGGCGCCGAGGGCGTCTTCGTGGGCAGCGGTATCTTCAAGTCGGGCGACCCGGCCCGACGCGCCGAGGCCATCGTAAAGGCCACCACGAACTTCAACGATCCTGAGATGCTCGCCGCCTTGTCCGAAGACCTCGGCGAAGCCATGGTGGGCATCAACGAGCAGGAGATCCAGATCATCATGGAAGAGCGGGGGCAGTAGAACCCATGTCCCCAACCATCGCCGTTCTCGCCCTGCAAGGCGCTTTCATCGAGCACGAGCAGCGCCTGCAATCCCTCGGCTGCACCACCATCGAGCTGCGCCAGGCCGCCGACCTCGCCCGTCCCTTCGACGGCCTGGTGCTCCCCGGCGGCGAGTCCACCGTACAGGCGAAGCTGCTGCATGACCTGGGAATGTTCGAACCGCTGCGCCAACGCATCGCCGAGGGCCTCCCCGCCCTCGGCACCTGCGCCGGCCTCATCCTGCTCGCCGACCATTTCCGCACCCTGCCCGTCACCGTGCGCCGCAACGCCTACGGCCGCCAACTCGGCAGCTTCCACGCCGAGGGTCGCTGGGAAGAAGGGGCGAAGGGGACAGAAGAAGCCGCGGGAGCAACCTGCGTCGCAGACGCGAAGGACTACTCGAGCAACAGCGCCACACTCGCTTCCGAGCCGGTTCCCCTCACCTTCATTCGCGCCCCGCGCATCGAAGCTACCGGCCCCGGCGTCGAGCCCCTCGTCACCCTGAACGACGCACCGGTAGCCGTGCGCCACCGCAACCAGATCGCCGCCGCCTTCCACCCCGAACTCGACGACGACAACCGCCTCTACGAAGCGCTCCTCGCGCCTTTGAAGCGCGCCTACTGAACCAACCGATAGACGGCGCCCGGGCCGCGCGACGGCCCCAGCCGTTCCACAAGAGACTTGTCCATCAGCCGATTGAGCGCGCGGCTGATCGTTGCCTTCGACTTACCCAATGCGTCCATAAGAATCCGCGAGCTCACCGGTGCGGGCGCCTCTTCCAAGAAGTCGACGATGTCGCACTCCACCGTACCCGGCGCCAGCACATGAATGGTATGGAAGCGACCTGTTTCGTCTGACCACTCCGTGACGGATCGCACGATCTTCCCGCCCGCAGCGCCCTCAGGCAGCCGAACGCCACCGCGCCCGCCACCCCCCGCGCGGCCGCCGAACCCGAACCCGAACCGCCCTGCCTCCGCGCCAGCGCCGGCCTTGTATAGCGCCACCTCGAAAGCGGTGATGTGGTCAATGGCTACCGGTTCCGGCATATTCGCCTCGCGCAAGCTGGCCCGAATCTGGAAGTAACCCGTGCCCTTGTTCTCCACCACGCTGCCCACCTCGGCAAACCCCTCGGCATAGGGGGTGGCGCGCAGGATGTTGGCCAGTGCCTGGTTGCGCGGGAAGGAAACGCCAAGCTCGCCCAAACGGTCGACCGTCATAGCCCGGCACAAACCGCCTGGACTCAATATCTCAATGCGGTCGCCGTACATAGTCACCTGAACCTGAGAGGCGCACCCGTCCGGCGAGTAATCGCGGTGCATGAGCGCGTTGGCCACCGCCTCGCGCACGGCCGTCTCGGGATACTCGAGTCTATCGATGCGAAACGCCCCCTCCACCTTCGACGAGACGCGCACGTTGCGTCGCAGCGCCACCATCAGCTCCGATATCATCACGGGGATGGGCCCGACGATCTCGCGAGAATCGAGAAAACGCAGCCCCTCGGCGCTCACATCGGCCTTCGACGTCCCCGGGATCACCGTAAACGAAAGGCAGGCCCGCGGGAAATAACGCTGCGGAAAGCGCCCGAGCGCCATAAGTCCCGCCAATGTGGGTCGCACAATCCCCTCCCCGTCACGAGCCGTCACGCAGAGCGCCTCAAGCAGCTCCTCGTCGCTCATGCCCTTGAACGCTCGCGGCGAATCGGCACGCTGTCGGCGCATGAAGCCCTCCAGAAGCTCTTCGTCAAAGTCGCCCATCGCAGCCCCTTCGACCACTTCGCGATCGTATCGCGGCGGCCGACGCCCCTCCAGCAGGCGGTCCACCTCGTAGGGGCTCAGCCTCCGATCACCATCCCCCACACGCACATAGGAGCCGTCATGCATTGCGCGCGACTTGACGAAGCAGGGCTTAAGCTCGGGCGGCAGTTCGGGCACCGTGGCCACCACCACAGGCGATCCTTCGAACTCGACAATCTCGACTGACGCCCGCACGGGCGGCTCCATCTTCTCGCCGCACATCTGGGCAAGCGCGTCGGCCACAGCACGCGCCTTGAAGCCCGGAACACCTTGGAACCCCGCTCGCTCCGCGAGCCCCAGAATCACCACGCCACCCGACGTGTTCGAAAACGCGCTCAGCGTCTCCGCCATGCTTTTCGGAAGCCCCTGAGAAGCCGCTTTCACCTCTACCCGCTCGGTGTCGGTGCCAAGACGTCGGGCGAGACCAATATAGCTCTCCAGATCGAAATCGTACACGCCCATAGCCCACCCCCGCAAATAGTTTCAAGAAGTCTCATCAGTATGCAACAACTTGAGACTATTTGCAACAACGCTTGTATTTGTTGGTGCGCGCAAACCCAACATTGTGCAAGACCCCTGCTCAGAGAATTCAAATCATGATTTGACTGTAACATCTGCGGGACCGACATCACCGGCAACACCTCCGCCCATGCGAAAGAACACATGAAGGCCGGTGAAGGATCTGGGCATCATAGTGAAATCCGTCAGATAGTCACCGGCTACAACACGGTTAGCCATAAGAAAGAGGGACATTGGGAAACGAGGGTTGTCGGCGGTCGTTGGGAATAGACGTTAGGCAGGGGTCATTAAGGATGCGCTTGATATTGCTGTCAAGCCCTGATAGACGATTTGTCCGTTTATCAGCCACAGTTGCTTAGATGCCGGCAGAGCATGAAACAATTTCTGCCAGTAGGCGTCATTTCGCGATGCGCATCTTTTATATCCAATAGGCTGCATGGGTATCGCTAACCCACACAGCCTATTGGCGCCCAATCTCTCTAACGTACTTATCTGCGACTATTGAATCTTCTGCGACCGACATAGAGCAGCAAAGAAGCCAGTCCTATAGCAGAAGCGCAAAAGAGAATCAGAGCAATACGCACAGGCAAGCCTAAGCTGTCACTTGTTTCTGCCAAAAAGCCTAAAGAGCTAGCAGGCTTATCAGTATCAGTGACGGAGTTCGCGTTATCTGTCTGACCCGAATTGATTTCCTGGTTACCTCCTGATGCCTCAGGTGCATCCGAACCACCGTTATTCCCTTGGCCACCGTTCATGCTTCCGCTATTGCCCTGATTGGTTCCACCGTTGTCTCCGCCTCCCTGCTCGCCACCACCTGACGGATCGCGTCCGTCATCGGTTACGCTCACGGCAAGATTCAATCTCTCGCTGTATTCATCAAAAGGCATCCCCTCTTTATATGCGGCGATTCGATACTTCGTATCTCCCGTAACACTGATAGGTCCGGTGTAAACGCGTCGCGTCCCGTTTGCATCGCAGGGGCAGGTGTCGTCGGTGGTGTAGTAGATGGTCGCTCCTTCGGTGGTGGTTGTCAGGGTTAGCTTCGAACCTTTCGGTACCGTCACGCTGTTCTCTTTTGGAGCCAACGCATCGAACGTGTTCGTTCCGATGGTTGCGGTGGGCCGCACGGGTTGCGCTGCATCAGAAGTGGTGCGAATCGCCAGCTCCTTGGAAAGCGACGTGCCAGTTGCCGCAAGGGTGAGCGCCGTCATTCCGGGAAGGTCACCATAGAGCGAGAACGATGTCTTGCCCTCGGAATCCGTCATGCCAGTTGCGATGCCCTCGCCAGAAGCGTCCAAGGCGCTGATACCGTCGAGCGCCGCGATGCTGGGCGCATCCACCTGTGCCGTCACCGGCTGGTTCGCCACAGGGGTGCCGTCCGAATAGCGCACGTAGGCCACAACTTGGACAGGTTCAGGAGCATCGCTTTGCAAGACGACGGCATTCTCATAGTTCGCAACGAGCTGCGCCGGACGTTTCTCGACGGTGAGCGTCTTCGACCATGACCCGAACAGATCGCCCAACGAACACTCCGTATAGCTCTTCGCACCGTTCAGCTTCACCGAAACACTTGCTCCTTCGGACAAGGGTTCTTGCGGGTAGATGCGCAGGACCTTGGCAAGCGCTCCTCCTCCGTCGGCCTCGCTGGCGTCTTTCGAGTCGACCCATTCAAGACGGGCGCTCTCGCCATCCACGAGGGCGCTCGTTCCTGCTCCCTCATCGGCTTTCATGTATTGGCTGAATTCCAGCTCTATATATTCGGGGCAGGCATTCGCAGCTACAACGCTTGGTGCCTGCGTTGACTTCAAACCTACCTTCAGCCCGGTTCGGATGGGGAGCACCGAAAGCCAGTCCGTCCTTGCTACGTCATACCCTTCTTTGGCGACCCTCACCTGATAGAAGCCGGTTGGCGTATCCCATTGGAAGGCTCCGTCTGCGCCCGTGGTCAGCGTGCCCTCCTGCTCGTAGTCTTCGGCATTCCATTTCCGTGCATTGCGGCCGTTTGCATCGTCTGCAACATAGATGGTCGCCTTGGCACCTTCTACGGGATTACTATCCAGCGCCTCATATACGATGCCCGACGGGTCGATGATCACATTTGACCCGATGCCGTAGAACTTGTCCCAGTCGATGATGTTCCTGACATCGTCGCTGCCATTGTTCTTCTTAGGAACTTCCTTGCAAACGCTCTTCCTGTAAGCGGTTGCCTGCTCATAGGCGTTCTTTGCCTTGTCGAGGTAGTGCGCGCGCAGCAGGTGAATCGAGGTGGATCCTGCATCGATCGCCAACGAGGCCTTGCTCACCACGCCGCCAGCAGTGCTAGCCCCCTCCGTCACTACAGAGCTGCTCCCCATGGTTGCGACAAGGATGATCGTCGATCCCACCGTGTTCCAATAACCGGTCATTACATCGGTGTAGTTATGGTCGTCCTCGTTCTCCATGAGCTCTCGGTACTTCTCGGCCGCATCGCGTTCGGCGTAGAGCGCCTTGAGGCAGTTCTGGCATGCTCCATCGCAAGGGTTGCGCTTCTTGTAATAGAGAATCCATTGGTTTATGGATTCGATGTCGGCTTCAAGGACGCCTAAGGCATCCATGTTGTCTAACCATGAGTCCATGGCGAATCTCAACCCCACACCACTTCCGATGACGCCGACGCCGCCCAGAACCTGATTGACATTCGTGCACTTTGAGATTTCATTGGCCACCTCTTCTGTCTCCTTAGCCCACATCTGGCTCTTCGCCCAGGCTTTCACCATGGGCGTGATCCTCTCAGGCGGAACGTCCTTGAGGATGCGGCGCGCAAGCACGTTGTCGAGCACACTCTTTGCGCCCTCGTCGATCACGCCGCTCACCATGTCAATCCCCATACCAAAACCATCCAACCCGGCGGCTTTGAGTGCATCCACCTTGGCGGAGCGCATATGGTCATCTTTCTCCTTATGTTCTGAGAAATCGACCTTGTAGGTGTTCTGCTTCTTTGCGTTCGGATCCGTAGCTCCTTGGGGTGCGCTTTCCGTCACCAAGCACGAATAGCCCGTGTAGACGCCTTCCGTCTTGCCGTCAGCACTGTTCTTCTGCGAGTCGGTGACGTAGAGCTCGGCTTCGAGGCGGCCGTCTTCCAAGGTCTGGACTTGGACGCCCTTTGCGCTGTCGCCTTCGGAAACCTTGACGACGCCGCCTAGCTTGTCCTGAAGGCAGTTGTCCATCAGGGCCGACGGTGAGCCCGATGCGCTCACCTTGCCGATGCCCGCGCTCGTTCCCATGGCATCCAGGCTGTTTCGTATGGAGCGGTTCGTCAGCTTTCCGCACGCATAGTTGTTGTCTATGGACTCCTTCATCCTGTGGAAGAAATCCTTCACTTCCTTGATCGTTGCGGCATCCTGACCCGCATACCACCCATCTATCTCCGCATCAGTCGGAATCGAGTACTCGCCGATATCCGGGTCTTCTCCCGTGAAGTAGGGGTCGTCGATCGCAGCAATCCAGGTGTCGTCCGCATCTATGGGTGCACGGAGGCTGTCTAGGCTGATATCCGCGCGCTGCGCCTCAATCTCAGCCAGTGAAGCCTGCGCCTCCGCTTCGGTGAGCGTGCCTTCTTTGACACGCTGCTTTATCTCATTTTCGAACGCCTGTAAGGACGCATCTATTCCTTCGCAGGTTTTGCTCAGCTCGCTGCCGCTGGACGACGTGTCTCCGAACAGATTCTCCAAGTAGAGGTATCTGTCCTTGGCTTCCTGTTCGGCGCGCTTCTTGATGCGCTCCTTGAAGTCCTCGTCGTCCACGTTCGACGCATAGGCCAAGGCGAAGTTGTTGAACGTATAGGTCTGCGGGATGAAGAGCTCCTCGGCATCCAATTCGGAGATACTGAAAGACCCCGAGTCGGGATTGTCTGCCAGCAGCTGCAGATAAGTTTCGTCCACGTACTCGTATATTGCTCGTCGCTTGATTTCTTTGTAAGCGGGATGGCGACCGTCCTGTCGTCCTGCATGACCGCATACATCCATAAGGTGTCGCCGGCGTTGATCTCGTTGCCTGCTTTCTTCACGGTGACATCGAACGTCCAGTAAGCGCACGATTTCCGGGCAAGCTGGTGATGGATGGTCAGGCATTTGTCGCTCTCCTTGCCGTCGGCGATGAGATCCTGCGTCCGGCCTTCATTCGTCACCTTAAACGACCAGATCTGTGCCTGGGGTCGGTAGGTGCAGTCCGCATAGGAAGAGAAAGTGGCTCCTTCTGTGGTAGCAGTTGCATCCACCTTCACACGGTCTCCGTAAAGAAGGGAATCCGTTAGGCCTTCCGGCAGGTCGAAGCCTACCGTTGCTTTGCCCTTGCTGTTCGTGGTAACCGATTCGCCGACGTTTTGCCCGTTGATGGAAAGCTGTGCGGTTGCGCCCGGACTTGCATAGACGATGGCGTTATTGCCCTTCTGGCCCACATAGCCGGACGGCACCTCAACGCTCATCCCAAGGGATGCGAACGAAAGATTGCCCGCAGGCACCGTGGCCCCAGAAGCCGAAAGGGAGAATGGCATCGAATATACCCGTTCCTTCGTCGGTGTCAATGCGATGGATATCACCCCGGAGGTGGCACCAGAAGGGATCTTCACGGAAAGAGCGCCTTCTCTCGATGTGCATTCGAGGGTCTCGCCCGTATCCAACGCGGCTGATGCGTCGCTGTAATCGTTTCGGGGAATGTCAAACGTGAGGGTCGCATCCATGGATCGGTCGAATTCGTAGCTGATCTGAAAGATTGCTTCGCAGTCGACGACAACGGAGCTTTGAGGCATCTTCGCAGTGACGGACTTCACGCCGATCGATGCCAGGGCATCCTCCGCCTTGAAATCGGGAACGCTAAGCGCAAGTGCGCTGGTAGCTTCGTCTTCGATGCGAATGTCCTCACTGGCATAGGGAAACGCGAGTCGCTTGATCACGCCTAGGTGAGAGGCGCTTACATTCAGTGAGGGCTTGAATGCCACTATCGTGTAATCGCCTGCCTTCAGTTTGCCGGTATCGAAATGCCAGGCGGGATTCTCTTGGCCGTCAGGCCAATACACTTGCGCATAACCATCCTGGATGCACCGGGCATTGCTTGCAGTGCCGTCGAACACCAGCACGCGGCTCGTCCCTTCGAAGGCGGCGTTGAGCGAGATGGTCGCACTGCCCCAGCGCGGAAGGACGGCGGCGAACTCTCCCGCTTCTTCGTTGAAAGTTGCAGTTGCAGGGGAAAGAGCGAGCGACTCTGCAGGGGTCACTTCAAGGGAAAGCTCGGCGAGGGCGGCAGGATCGTTGGCGAGCGATTCGGACAAGATGAGTTGACCGCGCTGCACCAAGTAATCGTCGGTGGCGCTCTCACCCGTCAGGTTTTTCCCTGGCTTGAGCTCTGCGCCGTTGCGCTTCAACGTAAACGAAAGGCTGTTCCAATTGGATACGGGAGCATATTCGGGATTGCCGCCGGTATCGCTGCTTCCCGTTTTGCATCGCAGGCTTATGGGATAGACCCGCTGAACCGCCAGTTTCGAAAAACCGGTTATCGTGCCCGCGTCCCAATCGCCCGTCATCTGTCCAGCGGGACGCAGCAGCTCCTTGTCGTAATACCCTGGCATCGTTATGGTGATGAGCGTTTCTACAGCAGGTTTTAAGCCTTCTGCCGTGAAGGCGCCGTCATCCGCAACGTTTGCTTGATAGGTGGAATCACCCTGCTGCACGATAACCTTCACGTCGGTTGTCGCGACACCCTCGGGAAGGTCGAGTTTACCCGTGACCTTCACGGTATTGACGTCGTCGTCGAGCCAAACCCAATTGATTCCTTTTCCTTTCTCTAGCTGTGAGAGCTTCCAGGGGTCTGACTCCGTTCCGTCTGTGCGCTTCTTGTAGGCATAGACAGTGGATCCATCATCGCAGGGTGCGTATAAGCTGTCTGCGTCATAGACACCATTGCGCGCGAGGCACACATCCGGGTTGTCGATGCGCAATTTGACGGCACCGCATGAGCAGAATGCCGAGTAGAGGTACTTGAGAGATGACGGCAACACGATAAGCTCCTGCGAGGAAAGCCCTGTGCAGTCGGTAAATGCATCGTAGAGGCACTCTATGCCGCTGCCGTCTGGGGAAGTCTCAAATGCAACGGAGGTAAGGTCACCTTTCCTACCTGCCGTGAAGGCGCCCTCTTCGATCTCCTTGACGAAGCTGGGGAATGTGACACTTTTAAGATGTTGGTAGTTGAATGCAAACATAGGGATATAGACGTCGTAGCTTCCGTCGAGCACAGCTGCTATGTCCATCGATTCAAGGCCGCCGTCCCCATAGAGCATGACCACGTCGCGGGTTTGCCCATCGACCGTATGCTCATAGCCCTTGTTGAGATAGGCATACACTTCGGCATCATGCAGTGGGTCCGGCGCTTGCCAGCCGCAATCGAACGACCAGCCCGGATCGTTCCAGTAGCCGTTGTCCTGCACGAGCGTTCCTACCCACATCTTCTTACCGGAGCAAGAGGCGGACGTCTTCCATAGGAGCGACTTGTCCAACTCGGGGTAGTTTTCGCATTCATAGTTGTCCAGCGTGGCAAGGTTCTGGGCATCCACGCCGCTCGCAAACGGGTTGGGGCCTGGTTCTGTGGACGCTTCTGTGACTGGCTGGCTATCTTCGGCGCCTTCTGCCACATCAGCATCATCCGAAGAGACAGTAGACCGGTCCGAAGCATCCTCATCCGGAACCTCTTCGTCGGAAACGGATGCGCCATCAAGCAATATGTTGCTGGAGACTGAAAGCGCATCATCGGGCACATCGACTTCAGAATCGCTCACAGGGAGCAGTGCCGCCTGAACGTCTTCGCTCGCGACTGCGTCCACCCGACTTGAATCTTCGGCAAATCCGACGATGGGACACATGGTCACAACCAGTGCCAAGGAGAGTGCGACGGCACAAGCTTTTGCAAAAGGAGATTTTGCTGTCTTGCCTTTTCTGGGCATGGCGTTTTCTATCTTTCTCTTGGTGAGGGATCCCGTTCATTCTCCGAAATCGAGGAACGAGGCACAATAGAGTTGCCAGGTTCGGCAATTGCCAAAACGGAAATCGTACGCTAGGGGGCGCATTTCCTGAGTACCATAGTCATTGCAACCTGCAAGCAACGAGAAAGCGCGAAATGAAGTTTCACGAACAACTGAATGCATATATCGAGCAGATCGACTGCATGGCGAAAGAGGTGAGCGAGCAGTCGGGAGTATCCGCCGCCACTCTGAGCCGATATCGTACGGGGTCGAGGCTCCCCGATACGGAATCCGACGCCTTTGAGAATCTCTGCTCTGCGATCGCCGAGCTGGCACGGCAGAAGCAGCTTGGCGATATAACCGCGGAATCAGTGCGTGAGCAGTTCATGCAGTCATCCGACCTTCGCCCCCGCGACGCCGATCGGCTCCTCGAGAACTTCGACCTCCTCCTTGCAACGCTCGATGTGGGCATCAGCAAGCTCTGTCGCCATATAAACTACGATGCCTCGACCGTGTTCCGCTTTCGCAATGGCTCGCGCCGTCCATCGGATCCCGAAAAGTTCGCATCGTCGGTGGCGGAGTACGTGGCGCGAGAATGGGACTCTGCTCGCGATAGAGCCGTGCTGGCGCATCTGCTAGGTTGCACTGAAGAGGAGCTAGCGGAAAGCTCCGTTCGGTACGAAAAGCTGATGGAGTGGCTGTTCGACGATCGCGACCATAGGGATCATCCCGTGTCGGATTTCCTGTTCAAGCTCGACGAGTTCAACCTGAACGACTACATCAAGGCCATCCACTTCGACGAACTGAAAGTTCCTTCCGTGCCGTTCCAAATGCCCACATCGAAGACGTACTTCGGTCTCGACCAGATGATGGAAAGCGAACTTGATTTCCTGAAGGCCACCGTGATCTCCAAATCAACCGAGCCGGTGATCATGTACAGCGACATGCCCATGGGAGAGATGGCGAAGGATCCGGAATTCCCGAAGAAGTGGATGTTCGGCATGGCCATGATGCTGAAAAAGGGGCTTCACCTGAATCAGATCCATGACTTGAACCGGTCCTTCGAGGATATGATGCTGGGACTTGAGAGCTGGATCCCCATGTACATGACGGGCCAGATTTCTCCGTTCTATCTCAAAGAGCCGTCGAATAACGTTTTTCTGCATCTTCTGAAGGTTTCCGGAGCCGCTGCCCTTTGCGGTGAGGCCATTGTGGGCCACCATGCCGAGGGAAGATACTATTTGACCAAATCGAGGAAGGAGTTGGGGTACTATACGGCGCGAGCCCAGGAGCTGCTGAGCGCTGCGCGACCCTTGATGGATATCTACCGCATCGACAACAAGAACGAGTTCAACGCTTTTTTGCAGGTCGATTCAGAAACAATCGGGAAGCGCAGGAGCATCCTCTCTTCGCTGCCGCTCTACACCATCGATGCGTCCCTTCTGGTGGAGATGCTTGCAAGGTCTGGATTCGATGGAGAAGAGGCGGCCGGCATTGCCGATGCCGCCTCTTCGGCTCGTCGGCGCGTCGTGCATATTCTTGAGACTAGCGAGATCCATGTCGAGATACCGCTGCTTACCAGAGAGGAGTTCGAGGTCTATCCGTTGAACCTCGACCTTTCGAACGCATTCTGCGAGAAGGGCGTCGCGTACACGTACGAGCAGTACCTTGCGCACCTGGAGGATACCGACCGTTTCGCAGCGGATCATCCTCGGTATCAGGTAGAGAAAACTTCTTCACAGACGTTCAGGAACCTACAGATCAGCATTCACGAAGGCAGGTGGGCTATGGTGTCGAAAGAGCTTGTACCATCAATACACTTCGTCATACACCACCCAAAACTAAGACGTGCGATAGAGGAGTTTATTCCGCCTGTGGTCGAGAAATAGCCTCTGCCGATGTTGTCTGAAGCAAATCGCGCAAACTGCTGGCAGGACTGCCATTATATTCATCGACTATGAGGCTATCGTCCTTTCGCCATATGGCCTCAATCTTGCTATTGTTTGCGTCTATATCATCAGAATCAGGAGCCTGGTAATCGGAAAGCCCGCATGACATTAGAACACATCTAATGTCATTACAGTTGCCTTATTCGTTCGAAAGTAATTGGGCTTCGATGCCAGCCTCTCTGCAAGGTGACGTTAGATGTATTCTAATGTCATTCCAAGGCGGAGGAATACTTCCTATGTTGCATCCTGGGCATCCTCTTTGCTTGGAAGGCGCCTTGCGTAATAGCGGAACACCTCGTCGTAATGGTCTTCCACGAACTTTTCCACCAAAATAGATGTCTCTGTTTTAGTAGTAGCTCGGTTCGCTTTGCTGTAATCTTCATTGTCTTGCTGTGTTTCGCCGTGCGACATTCCTGAACCTCACCTCCTATTACGCATAACGCGAAGAGCGCACCCTATGGGCGGCTCTTTTTCGAAAAATTTTTCATTAGGTCGTGAATCCCAAGATTCGATTAGATGTTCTAGGGCTCTTGGAACGGCGCAGGGAGGCACAACATGTCATAACTGATATGACACGGTTAGCCCTGCGAAGAAGGACATTGAGAAATGCTGGTTATCGACGTCCATTGGGAGTGATTTGGAATCCTCTCGCGTATCAATGCGATGTAATAATTGCTCATTATCACGAGCAACTCCGAACTATGAAATATAATTTTCCAGAAATATGAGTAACTCAAGTTTGGTGAATGGCTATAGTGATTTACGAAATTCTCGGAAGCGCTCAACGATGCGCCAGGCAATTTCGCAGTATATCAAGCCCATCAAACACAGTCAGCAGATGCAGATCCTTGAACAATGCAAGACAAAAGCATATAATTGTCTTACTATTAGTAAAGGAGGTCGGTCCTATGGCAACTGCTTCTGTAACGGTGAGAGTCGACGAAGATACCAAGCGCGCCGCAGCTAACATCGTGGAAGATTTCGGCTTCGATCTCTCATCAGTCACGCGCGCGTTCTACCGTCAGATCGTACGCGAGCAGCGCATTCCCCTCACGCTTGAATATCCAACGCCTAATCTCGAGTCTCGCGAGGCAATAAGGGAAACGAAAGAACTCATCGCATCGGGAGATCCGGGCTACGCCACCGTATCAGAAATGTTCGAGGCGATGGGAGCATAGCGGTGCTGAGAGCCAATTACACCCCGCGCTTCCAGAAAGACGTTAAGCGCCTTAAGAAGAAGCACGTAGCGCTAGATCCTCTGAAAGAAGTCGTGGAATTGGTGGTCGCCGATACCCCAGATAGCCGATCAGAACTTGTTCGCCGGCATAATATGCATCGGCTCAAAGGCGAGTGGTCGGGAAGCATGGAATGCCATGTCGCAAACGCTGGCGACTGGTTGCTTGTTTGGGCGCAGACCGACGATCAGGCGTACTTTCAGAGAACCGGTGGCCACGACGATCTGTTCAGTGGATAGGAAGTGCTTTAGGATTGTGCAATCCACCAGGCAATATTGTTTTTCTGAGCTTACTCAGACCCTGTTCTCGCATTTTTCTGAACCGGAATTAACCTCATGTTCACACTTTTCTGAACTTGGAACATTAGCGAGCTAGTGCTATGCTCACTCCCCCTCGCAAACCGGAAAAGCCTCATCGTAGTCGGGGTCGTCCTCGCGGCGCACGAATTCGTAGAGAAGGCGGCGCGTGGCGGGCAGCTCTTTCTTCTTCAGTTGGTGTTCCCACAGCACGAGCACCTTCCAGCCGGCCGCCTCTAGCGCCGCCAGGTTTTGCTCGTCGCGCTCGACGTTGCGGGCGAACTTAGCCTCCCAGTAATCGAGGTTCTTCTTGGGCACCGACAGGCTGCACACGGGACACCGATGCCAGAAGCAGCCGCGGATCTCGATGGCGAGCTTGCGCCCCACGAACGCCACGTCCGGACGCCCGGGCGCTTTCCTCCAATCGCAGCGGTAGCCGGGAAAGCCCATCTCGCGCAGCATGCGGCGCACGAGCACCTCCGGCTTCGTGTCGCGCCGCTTGTTGCCCTGCATCGATTTGTGAGTGGCCGCCGACACAACCCCGAAATCGTAGCGGTTCGTCTTCGATAAGCGCACGCGAGATTCAGCGCCCTCCTCGCCTTCTGCAGAGTCTTCGTCGGCAGCCGCCGCTAAGACTTGCTCCCTCGCCTCGATTGCGCGATCAGTCACGCCGTCGGGAGCATCGCCCGCATCGCCCTGCGCAATCGTCTCTTTCGTTTTCTCTGTTGGCTTTTTCATGGCCGTTATTATAGCGCCTGCGCCTTCCCGCTTGCGGAACCCTGAACACTCCAATTAAGAAAGCGTAAGGTGTGCGTCTTTTTGCAAATGCTGTCACGCGGCGCGCAACCCAAGCGCTACCATGGGAGCCCCCCATCGGCTCGCCAGTCGCAACTGGCGCATTCCAGCGGCAATCACACGTCGCCGGAGCCGGCCGCCCCAAAAGCGAACCGAGCCCCAAGCGACAACGCAGCAGCCGAAGGCAAGCCAAACGAAACACCGAACCCAGGAAGGAGGAGGCCCCATGACGAACGCGCCATTCGCGCTCGACCGTCGCGAGTTCATCGCGCTCGCCGGCGGATTGGCCGCCGTGCTCGTCGTCGGCGACGGTGCCTATTTCTCCTCCCGCAGGTCGGCCGCCCACGCCCAGCCTGTACCTTCCGAATCCGGTACCCTGACCCAACCCGAAACGCCGCTTAACGGCACGATCGCCTCACCCAACACAGAGACAGCAGCGGCCGCCACGACCTCTCCCGAGACCGAGTCAGCAGCCGCGACCAATACCGAAATGCCTCCGACGACGCTTGAAGACCTACCCTGGAACCTGCGCCTCGTGAACCGCGACCATCCCCTCGCCGCCGACTTCGCGCCTAGCAATCTGGCCGAGTTGCCCGACGCAAGCTGGGTGGAGCCCCACGTCAACCACCGAGTGGATGCCCGCATCGTCGAAGATCTCACAGCCATGCTCACGGCTGCCGAAGCCGCCGGCACACATCCCATCATCTGCTCCTCTTTCCGCACCTACGACTACCAGGAGAATCTCTTCGAAAACCGCATCGAGCGAGCCGAGCGCGAGGAGCATCTGGAAGGCACCGAAGCCGAGGAGGCCGCCGCATTCTGGGTTGCCCCACCGGGCGCCAGCGAGCACCAAACCGGTCTCGCCGTCGACATCGTGGACGCTGACTACCTGGAACTGGACGAAGGCCAGGAATCCACGGCCACCCAGCAGTGGCTCATGGCCCACTGCACCGAGTACGGCTTCATCCTGCGCTACCCCACGGACAAAAGCGCCACAACCGGCATCGGCTACGAGCCCTGGCACTACCGCTACGTCGGCAAAGAGGCCGCCTCCGACATAGCGGAAAGCGGTCTCTGCCTCGAAGAGTGGCTCGTCGAAACGTACCACGTCCAGGCCTGAAGCCGCTCCGCTCCTTTTCCGCAACTGCACCCTTCCGCAGCCGCCCTCTCCGAAACCTGCCCTCTCCGAAACCGCGAAACAAAAATGCCGAGCCGTCCCACAAGAAAGGCGGCCCTAAGGCCGCCTTTTGCAAGGAGTGGGTATCGCAAGAACTTACAGCATCCAGGGCTGAACAATCGTGATCGGCACCGCCGCGCTCACGATGAGCAGACGCAGCATGAAGCCGCCGACGAGCACGCCCGCATCCGACAGCGCGCTGATCATCTGGCCCGTGCGCGAGGTCTCGAACTCGTGCTTGGCCAGCCACAGCATCCAGCATTCCAGAATCGTCGGGAGCACCAGGCCCACGATGACGAACAGCAGCCAGAACGCGACGGCCCAATTGCCCGACACCAGCGACATCACGCTCTCCCAGCCGGCGGGGCTCGGGTTGAACGCCGTGATGAACAGCAGCGCAGCAACCAACACGAACTCGATGACGGGCAGTCAGAAGTGGAACTTCTTCATGACGACCACCTCGTTGAACTCATCGGGCGCATAGAACACGCCGACGAGCAGCACCGCGGCCATGCCGGTGGACACGGCGGACACCAGGAACAGAATCGGCAGAAGCGCGCTGTTCCACAGGGGGAATCCCTGGCACACGCCAAGCAGGCAGCCGGTGTAAATGGCGACGCACAGGCCCATGACGAGCCCCACGCAATCGAGCCACATCGGTACTTCGCGCTTCATCAGATCAAGCACCAGCACGATGAGCGCGACGACCACGAACACCGCCAGAAACACCACGCCCCAGGTCATTACCGACCCGAAGTTCGTAAGCAGCAGAACAAAACGCAACGGATTGTGGAAGCCGGCGGTGGCGTCAAACATCAACAAGCACAGGCCGATGATGACCACGATCGGCGCGATGAGGCGCCCGACGCGCATGAGGCGCTTGCAATCCGGATGACGGTAGCGGACGAACACCGCCGTTGCGAACGCGCCGCCGCCCAAGCCGGCCAGAAAGAGGTACCACGCGATGATGGCGCCCCAAATGGGTTCGTAGATCATGTCAATCACCTCACGTAATAGATCTTGGCGCGGGTCAGATCGCCGGCGATGGGGGCCGCGCCCGTGCGCGCGATTTCCTTGGAAATCTCGCTGTCGGAATCGTCCAGATCGCCGAAGATGCGAGCACCCGTCAGGCAGGCATCGACGCACGAGCACATCTTCGTGCCGTTCTCATAGGAAGAAAGCGTGCAGAAGCGGCACTTGTCCACCTCGCCTGTCTTCGAATTGCGCGTACGCACCTGATAGGGGCAAGCGGCCATGCAGTACAGACAGCCGATGCAGCGGCCGTGATCCACTTCGACGATGCCGTCGGAGCCCATATGCGCGGCCCCGGTGGGGCACACGCTCGCGCACGGCGCGTCCTCGCAGTGCATGCACTGCAGCGGGATGTGCTCCACGGTCACGTTGGGGTACTTGCCCACTTCGCGCTCCTCGAAGCGAATGAACGACTCGTCGGGGAGCAGATCGTTCTGGCGCTGGCAGGCCGTGCGGCAGGCATAGCAGCCAATGCACTTCTTGGTATTGATGAGCATTCCGTAGCGTGCCATCATTCACCTACTTTCTGCACGGAAACCAACGTTTCCTGGGTCATGGCCGAGCCATAGGCCGGTTCCATGTGGAAGGGAACGAAGTCCATGAAGTTCAAGCCCACGCCGTAAGCCGTGTGCTGATCGGGAGACTTGCAACCATAGTGGGAGGGCATATAGATGGCCGTCGGGTTGATGCGCTCGGTCACCTTCACCTTGATGGGGCCCTCGGCCATCGTGTTCGATAGAACGACCTCGTCGCCGTCCGCGATGCCCAGCCGCTCGGCCACCTCGGCGTTGATCCAGATGCGGTCGAGGCCGTAGGACTTCGTGATGTCCATCAAAGGCTCGCAGTTGGCGGTCTGCGTATGCGTGTGGATGGCCTGCTTGCCGCCGATGAGGCGGAACTCGCCGACGGTCTCGTTCGGCATCACCTGGGGCTCGACCCACACCGGGCACGCGGACAGCCCGGCTGCCTCGCACGCCTCGCTCACGAACTGGATCTTGCCCGTCGGGGTCTTCCACTCGGGAACTTTGCCGTAGGTATAGGCCTTCTCGGGGAACGAGATCGTGCCGACCTGGCGCAGCTCATCGAGGCTCGTGCCCACGCTGCGCAGCTGAGCGTCGGCCAGCTCGTCCACGGTGAACGGGAAGTACTGCCCCACGCCGCACGCCTCGGCCAGCTGGGTGAAGATCACATCGGCCGGACGCGTGTTGGGGTGAATCACCTCGAGCACCTGATCGCGCAGGGAAACGACCGGCACGCGCCCGCCCACGAACTCGGGCAGCTCGCGACGCTCCAGGTAGCTGCACTCGGGCAGCACGTAGTCGGCCAGCATTGCGGTTTCCGACATCTGCACGTCGACGACGACCATCAGATCGAGGTTCGCAAAATCCTCCGCCAGCTGGGCGGGGTTGGAATAGCCGGCGGCCATGTTCGAGTTGTAGAAGAACAGGCCCTTAACGTTGCCCTCCTTCGCCATCTCGGCGACATAGAGGTTGGTGCCCATGGACGAGAGCGCCAGCGGATACTCCTCGGCGCCCCACATCTTCGCCTCGACCTTCGGCACCTCGGGGAACTTCGCCGGATCAAGGTCGCCCGCCTTCACGCTGGGGAGGAACAGCGCCCCGCCGGGCTGGTTCCAGCAGCCCAGAAGCGTGTTGAATAGGCACAGCGCGCGCGCCGTCTCGCCCGAGTTCGCGTACGAGCATCCGAAGGCGCCGCGCCAGCTCGGCTCGATGGAGGCCGCGGGGGCCGCCTCGGCGAACTCGAGCGCCAGCCGCTCGATGGTGGCGGCGGGAATGCCCGTGATGCCCTCGGCCCATTCCGGCGTGTAGCCCGCAATGGCGCTCGCCCACTCGTCGAATCCGACGCTGTTGGCCGCCACGTACTCGGCATCGTAGAGATCGCGATTAATAAGCACGTTGGACATGGCCAAAATGAGCGCCAGGTCGGTACCAGGGTTGATGGGCACCCACTCGTCGGCGAAGGCGATGCTGTTGTTCAGGCGCGGATCCACCAGCACGATGTGCGCGCCGTTCTCATGCGCCTGCTGCAGCGCGGCCACCGAGCTGGGTCGGATGGCGTCGGCGTAGCTGCGGCCGATGAACATCGTCATCTTCGAGTTGGCCACATCCGATTCGAAGTTGGCGGCGCCGATGGCCTGCGTGAACCCGGACTCCTTGGAGAGGTTGCAGGCAGCGCCGTGCGTGTACACGTTGGGGCTACCGAGCGCGTTCATGAAGCGCTTCGTGTAGTACTTGCCCGACGGGCGCGGATCTTGCACCATGGCAAGCGCCTCGGGGCCGTACTGCGCGATGATATCGTTCACCTTCTGGCCGATCTCGCTGAGCGCCTGATCCCATCCTATTACTTCGAATTCGCCGTTTTCGTTCTTCTTCATCGGGTCGGTGAGCCGATCAGGCGAATAGGCGATCTGGGAATAGCCGTACCCGCGCGCGCACAACTTGCCCTGCGCGTTCGGATGGGCCTCGTCCCCAATGAGCTTCGTAAGCTCGCCGTCTACGACGTAGGCGTAATAACCGCACTTGCTCGAGCAGGAATTGCACAGCGAGTGCACCACTTCGGTTCGCTTATCCGTCTCGGCATCAGCATCGGCTTCGCCGCGAACCGACAAGCTCACAAGGCCCGCGCCGGCGGCCACGGCAGCCACCCCGGCGCTTCCAACTAAAAAGCTGCGCCGTGTTAAAGCGTGTCCTGACATAATGGTCCTTCTCTCTATCGTTTAAGCCTCGACGATGGTGGCCGTGGAAACCACGCCCTCGTCGATGGCCTTCTGGGCAATATCCTCCCAATCGATGAACTTGATGGCGCCGTTGGGGCACTGCTCGGCGCAGCGACCGCAGGAAATGCACTTGGTCGATGTGCCGGTCTGGGCGTTGATGTGGGGCATGTTCCACGGGCAGGCGGCAGAGCACATGCCGCAGCCGATGCACACGTCCTCGTCGACAACACGAGCGCCGGTTTCCTCATCGGAGTGAATGGCGTGAACGGGACAATACTTGGCGCATTGCGGATCGGCGCACTGCTTGCAGGAGGCTACCGTGAACTGGCAGTTGCCGAAGATGCCGTCGTTGGTATCGACGCCGGAGCCGAAGTTGTAGTTGTCCCACACGCGCACGCGGGCGATGGACTGCTGAGTCGCGCCATCATTCTTCAGGGTGCACATCATCTCGCAGCGCTGGCAGCCGGAGCAGCGAGCGCGGTCGGTGACGATCATTTTCGTAGGAGTGGTGCGCAGCTCGATGCGGCCCGAGGCGATGGAGGCGGTGGTCACGCCCCAGGAGGCGAGCACGCCGCCGACCACCAGGCCGGCAACGCCGCAACCGGTCATGGCGAGCACGGTGCGACGGGTAAAGAAGGGCTGCTTCTTCTCGGAGGCCGGCGCTGAGCCGGGCTCGGTAGCGGACACCGGAGCCGTGGGCGGCTGCTCGGTGGCTACGGTTTCATTTTTCTGGGTGTCAGACATTTGAACTCCCCCTTGTAACTTCATGCTTGTCTCAGAGAGAACTCAAGATCGCGACGCCACGCAACAGGGGGCATCATAGTCATGAATGAAGAAGCTGTGTACCCTCTTTGAGGGGGATTACTGAACGTTTGATTTTTCCTCACCCCGTCGTAGGGGAGCCGTCATGTTCCCGTTGAAAAAGATCCCCTCATTAAGGGGAGGGGAGTAAAATTGCCCTCCCTTATACTTCTACGCGACGATTACTCCAGATCGACGACTGGTACCACGCAACATGAGTACACGAAGAGATTTGGAGCTTCATCATGGCTGATTCAAAATTGGATCCCAACAAGTCCTATGGCTGGACCGGTAAGATCCTCCGCGTCAACCTGACCGACAAAACCGTTTCCGTCTCGCCCACCGACCCTTATAAAGGCTACATCGGCGGTATGGGCCTGGCCAACAAGATCATGTACGACGAGGTAGCTCCGGGAACCGATCCGCTGGCGCCCGAGAACAAGGTCGTGTTCGCCGTCGGCCCTCTGACCGCCACCGGTGTTCCCCTGGCGGGCCGCACCACCATCGCCTCCCTTTCCACCTACACGAAGGATCATCAAGTCGTCGACGCCCACTGCGGCGGCATGATCGGCGCGGCCATCAAGAAGGCCGGCTGGGATGCCATCGTTATCGAAGGCGCCTCCGATGAGCCGGTCTACCTGAAGATCGACGATGACAACGTCGAGATCAAGCCCGCCGACCAGGTGTGGGGCCTGGGCACCCGCGCCACCACCGAGGCGCTCTCGCGCAAGGAGGGCACCGACTTCTGCGTGGCCACCATCGGCCCTGCCGGCGAGAACCTGCTGCCCTATGCCTGCATCATCAACTCCCGCAACCATTCCGCCGGCGCCGGCACCGCGGCCGTGCTCGGCTCCAAGAAGTGCAAGGCGCTCGTCGTGCGCGGCACCCAGCCCATCTACGTGGCCAACCCGCAAGAGGTGGCCGACCTGTCCGACTACATGCTGCGCGAGATCGTCGGTTCTAACAACAACCACGTCGTTCCCTCCACCCAGCAGGAATGGGCCGAGTACTTCGACAAGGGAAGCCGCTGGACCGCGCAGAAGGGACTGACCTGGGCGCTGGCCGAGGGCGGCCCGATCGACACCGGCGAGCCGAAGCCCGGCGAGATCAACACCGTGGGCTACCGCTGCATGAAGGCCTTCAAAGACGAAGGCCCAGAGGCCGAGAAGTACACCATCAAGATGGACGGCTGCCACAGTTGCCCCATCCATTGCTACTCCGACTTGCGCGTGCCGGCCTCGGCGGCCAACGGCGGCTACGAGATCACGGGCAACACCTGCGTGCCGAACTTCCCGTTCACCAACTACATGATCAAGATTTTAGGCGACAACACTTCCGTTGAAGCCGGCAGTGAAGACGCCCTCATCTGGGATCAGGTATTCGGCTCCACCATGGACGATTTGGGCCTGTGGTGCAACTACGGGCAGATCTACCGCGACATCGCCCACTGCTATGCTACGGGCCTGCTCCAGAAGGTGCTGCCCCCTGAGGAGTACGCGGAAATCAATTGGGAGGGCTTCAAGAATAACGACCCCTCCATGGTGCCGCCCCTTCTGGCGAAGATCGCCGCCAACGACTCGGAGATCGCCTACATCGGCCACGGCCCCATCGTCTGGACCGAGCGTTGGAACGATCCAGACTGGTGGAACACCCCCGCTTCCACGCTCATCAACGTGCGCGGCTGGCCGGTGCACCATGCCCATGAGTGCTTCGGACAGGTGGGCCTGCTCTATAACATGGTCTTCAACCGCGACGACATGATCCACTCTGCCGTGAACTTCCAGGGCTGCGGCTTGCCCTTCGAGCTTAAGCAGCAGATCGCGGCCGAAGTGTGGGGCGACGCGAGCGCCATCGATCCGGACAAGAACTACACCCCCATGAATGAGTATAAAGCGAACTTCGCCTGGTGGTCCATCGTCACTGACGTGCTGCACGACTCGCTCACGCTGTGCAACTGGGTATGGCCCATGACGATGAGCCCCACGAAGGCTCGCGACTATCGCGGCGACCTGGATCTGGAGGCCAAATTCATGAAGGCCGTCACCGGCGAAGACGTGACGACGGAAGACCTGTACAAGATGGGTGCGAAAATCACCACGCTACAGAGAGCCAACACCGCGCGCGGCATGGTGGGTGCCAACGGGCAAATGGGTACCAATGACTTCCGCAACGTGCACGACGTCGTTACCGAGTGGCCCTTCACCATGGATCCGGACATCGAAGTGTTCACCGAAGGCACCAACAAGATGGACAAAGAGGATTTCCAAACGGCCCTCACCATGATGTACGAATGCTTTGGCTGGGATCCCGAGCTGGGCTGCCCGACGGCCGAGTGCCTGGACTACTACGACATGCCCGACGTGAAGGAAGACCTCGCCGCCCTCGGCCTGCTTCCCGACGCCTAGGGAGATGCGCAGAGCGAAACCAATCTGCGCTGAAGGCTGATCCATGGGGGGCGACCTCGGTCGCCCCCCCCAAGCGGCATCACCTCACCTGATAGCCGACCCCTTCTAACGCGAGCTCCGAAGGAGCTCCCCCTTCGTGAAAGGAGCCCCCGCAAACCGGTTGCGGGGGCTCCTTTTTGCACGCACCCGTAGCACGAGGCGTGTTTTTGCCATCAGAGAAGAGCGCCTACGACATTTTTGCCTCCCGGGCTGCGGGTCGTCTTCGCCCGAACAGCAAGCCCGATGCCCTGAACAGGTATTTCTTGCTCTTTTGGAAAGTTAGTCGCCTAAAACACCGCAGCCCGACCCACAAAAATGTCCAACTCATCTGAAAAGCGCGACAAAAATACGGGTCGAGCTACGGTTTCGACAGCGCAGCTCACAGGCTGAACCGCCGAGGCTTGGGCAGGCAAGTCTTACACGTTGCGAATGCGCTCGACGGCGTCCCACTCGGCAAGGGCCTGGGCGCGGCGAGGGGTCAAATACGTCGTGGAATAGAAGTAGACGTCGCCGTTGGAAGCTTCCACGCGCTCGATGTCGTCGGCGCGACCCTGCGCGCGGGCCTCAGCGAAGGCCGCCTCCACCGCTTCGGCATTCATGCGAAACGGGTCGTTGGCCAAGTTCTCCCGCGCCATGGGGCGGGGGTAGACCGACGACTCCTCGCGCACGCATTCGATGAAGGTGGCCACGGGGTCATCCTCAGCGGCGAGGAACGCCCAGCGAGCGTAGGCGTCGGTCATGGCCGAATCGTCGTAGAGGTAGTAGCTCTCGGCGCCCATGAGCAGGCGGATGTGCGCGAACTCGGAATGCGGGTCTTCCTCGGGAACCTGGCTGGAAATCTCCTGGGGCGGGGCTGGCGGGTACCCTGATTCGCTCAGACAGTCCTCGCTTGGTGGAACAGCCCACTGGGCTGTTCCAGTCGCTGCGGAACTCGCTCGGTCAGGGCACCCGCCAGCCCCTTGGACGTCCCCCATGGCCAGATCATCGGCTCGATGCTTCTTGTGCTTGAAGGGGGATGCGCCTACGGGGCGACCGTTGGAGGAGGAGAAGGCGGACTTCACGTGCTTGTTGGCGGCGCGGCGAGGTGCGGCTCCGGCGTCAGGGCCCTCTATGTCGGCCGCATCGCGCGAGCCGTTGGGATCGCCGAATTCCATAAGCGCATCGTAAACGGCCATCTCCAAGTCTTCGGGCGTCATCGACGGGGGCACAAGGCCCGCAGCCTCCCATTCGCAGGGACACGACAGGCGGCTTGCTCGCGAGGCCGCGCGCGCCGCATCAAGCACCGCCGCGATGGCCTCCTCACGCGCCTGCTCGGGATCGAGGGCGTCTTCCGCGCCCACCTCGTCAGACGCTGCAGCCGTGGCGGCCCAAGCCTCGCCATGGGGCAGCGCGTCGGCAATGTCCTCGCCCGCCGCCTGGGCTTCCGCCAGCGCGATCACCGCCGCGCGGATCTCGTCTTCCTCGCGCACGGCTACTCACCGTCCATGGCCGCCACGAGCAGGTCGGTGCGCGTGTCGCGCAGCGAGCAATGCTCGCACATCAGACAAGCGACGCTGTAGGAGTCGCAGGGCACCGCCGCGTCCAGCTCGGCCAGACCGGCCCCCTCCCGCGCAAGGAAGTCGCCGATGAGCGCCCGCACCGCTTCCACGGAGAACGTCAGCGTGTTCGCCTTCCCGGCGGGAACGCCACCCACGGCCTCCCGCACATCCTCAATGGTGAGCGCCAGCGCCTCATCGAAGGTGCGCCCCTCGATCATCGAGCAGGTGGCACTCGCGCACCCCGTCATCGCCAGACACCCGCGCGTCTTGAAGCCGGCGGCCTCGATGACGCGCGTCTCGGGATTGATGCGTCCGAACAAGCGGAACGCCACCTCGCCGCGCTTCGATTTGCCGACCATTGCCTGAGCGTTCATCCCCTCGGGACGCCCGCCGTTGTGGTAGTCAGCCACAATGGCCAAAAGCTTATCCGAGTATCCGGCCACTTCGTCGTCCACTTCGGTTTGGTACACATCGGCCGTGCGCAGCAGCACTTTCTGCTTCGGCTCGTGGTATATGTCGCGACCCTCGCTCATGGGCTCCTCCTCTTCTTCGATTGTTCACTTGCAAGATTACCAGAACCCCCTCGTTGCCCCTCCCCTCTTTCAGGCGATGTCAGATTGCGGAAACGTAACGGCTCTCTCGGCAGATACGCCGCAGCCAAGATTCCCCGCGCACAAGCCCGAAAAAGAGCTATGATGGGGAATCGCGGGAAAGCCATGATGGAACACGCATCGGGCGAAAGGGGGATTCATGAGCGTTGTCGTGAGCGGACTTTTGAGTCGCGCAAAGGCATTCTGGCCCATGCTCGCAGGCATCATCTGCGCACGCACAGCCCTCATCGTGGCGTGCTACGGCAGCTACGCCTCCACCGACGACGGCATCTTCACCGACGGCTCCATGTTCGTCACCTGCGCGCTCTTCATCGTGGCGCTGCTCATCTTCTCGCGATCTCGCCGCGAGCTCGGTGCTACCGCCGTGCAGTGGATCATGGTGGGGAGCATCACCGTCGCCGCCGGAGCCTCCATGGCCCTCTCCCTGCTCGACAGCGCCGATCAAACCCTTGTGGCCACGGCTTTTGCCCTCAGCATTGCAAGCACCCTGGCCCTGTCGCTGTGCATGTTCTACTGGCTGCGCTGCCTGCGCGGCACCGACGAAGTGACGGCCGCCCTGTTCGTGTTCTCGGCCTTCTTCATCAGCGTCGGCATCGTTTACCTACTTTCGTTTCTGCCCACCCGAGCGCAGAACATCATCGGTATGGCGCTCATCGTGGCCCAGTTCGCCTTCCTCGGCCCGGCCGGCCTGCGCGCCGAGCATCCCACGGAGCGGCCGCACCGTCGGGCGCGCACCTTCTTCACCTTCGCCCGCAGCAACATCCAGGACTCCCGATTCCTCGCCGCCTGCGCTGTCGGCATGGCGCTTCTGTGATTCGTCGACGGCTTTCTCCGCGGCTACCCCGACGGCCTGCCCATCCCCTTCACCTGGAGCTCGCGGCTGGCCTACGCCTTGTGCTCCATGCTGATATGCGCCCTGCTCATGCTTCTCGTTGTGCGCCGCCGCGAGCGCGTCATGACCGTGGACGCGTTTATCACCATGGCACTTCTGGCCTCTCTCAGCCTCGTCCTGTTCGGCGCCTTCCCCTACCACTGGGAGATCGGGGCCGTGGCCGTCAACACGCTGAACATCGTCATCTGCGCCTACTGCTGGTACGTCATCATCGCCTTCACCAGCTTCGGAACCCGCGACCCCTATGTTTACGCCATGGGCGGCTGGGTAATCTGCTTCGGCTCGCGCTCCCTCGCTCGCATGCTGCTGTACTTCACTTACCCGTTGACCGGCAACGACTTGCTCATCAACTCGCTTCTCGGGGCTCTTGTCCTCATTTCCACCCAAGTGGTTCTCGTGCAGTTCATGCACGCCGAGCGCGGCGAGTCGTCCGCAGAGAACGATCGTCTGGAAGCCGAGAACGAGCGGGTCAAGCGCCAAGCCGAAGCCGATGCGGCCGAATCGGCGGCAGCGCTGGCCGAAGCGGCGCAGACATTGCAAGGCGTCGTGTTCAACGCGGCAAAACGCGAGGCTTCTGCCCAGCAGACGGCCTCCGAGGCTCTGAAAGCCGCCGAAGCACGCCAGTGCATCCGTTGCAACGAGGAATGCGCCGCTATCCGGGAGCAGCTTCTCCAGATCGACCCCTCCTCGATCTCTCTCGCCTCCGCCCCTTCGTCTTCCCCCTCGGCGACGATGCCATCGCCTCTCGCCTCTTCAGCCTCGGCCGCCTTGGAGCCATCCCCTATCCCTTCCCCGCTCTCCATGGGCGAGCTGTCCGATTCCATACGCCGCAACGTTGAGCGCATGGGCGAGCACTTCCTGCTCACCAGCCGCGAGATGGACGTGCTCACCCTTTACGCGCTGGGTCACACACAGAAGAAAGTGGCCGAAGAGCTGTTCATCACCCCCGCCACCGCGCACAGCCACATCAAGCGCATCTACAGCAAGTGCGGCATGCACTCGCGCCAGGAAATCCTCGAGTACCTCAATTCTTACGGAAGCTAGGACGCCCTCATGGAAGAGAAACAACGTTACCTGCGCTGGCTCGGCATTCTCTGCGTCATCGTGGCCGCCTTCTGCCTCGGCGTCTTCGCCATCGGCTACAAAGACCCCAGCGTAGGCCGCGTGGCGACCCTCGCCGGTCTCATCGTCGCCAGCGCCGGCTTCTTCTGGCTCGCTCACCGCAAGCGTAAGTAGAGCCACTTTCTTTGGAAAATGACGAGAAGCGCACCAACCAAATTCCTAAAGCGGTCGGCTTGGATAAATCTGAGAAAACGAGGGCGCGCTATGGCTACGAACTCAATTTGGCTTCGTAGCTCTCCTTCAGGGCTTTGAATGCGGGCATCGAGCGTTCGATGGTGTCGCGGGCGATGCAGTAGGACAGGCGCACCCAGCCGCCGACGCCGAAGCTGTCCGAGGGCACGATGAGCAGCTCGTATTCCTTCGCGCGATCCGAGAACGCCTGGGCGTCCTCTTCCAGGGCGCGCACCCACAGGTAGAAGGCGCCGTCCGGCTCCACGTACTCGTAGCCCAGCGCGGAAAGCCCCTCAGTCAGCAGACGGCGGTTCTCCGCGTAGGCGGCCACGTCCGACGGCTCCCCCACGCAGCGAGCCGCCACGCGCTGCAGCAGCACCGGCGCGCACACGTAGCCGAGCGCCCGTCCCGCGCCCGCCACGGCCACCGCCACCGCATCGCCGTCGTCAGCGGCATCGGACACGTACACCCACCCGATGCGCTCGCCGGGAAGCGAGAGCGCCTTGGAATAGGAGTAGCACACAATGGTCCGCGCGTAGATCGACGGCACCCAGGGCACCTCGATGCCGTAGGTGATCTCGCGATAGGGCTCGTCGCTGATGAGGTACAGCGGACGTCCCAGCGCTTCCTCGCGCTCGCGCAGCATGGCCCCCAGGGCCTCAAGGCTCTCGCGGGTGTACACGGCGCCCACCGGGTTGTTCGGCGTGTTGATGATCACGGCGCTCGTCTTCGGGCCGATGGCCGCGCGCAGCGCCTCGATGTCGGGCTGGAAGCTCGGAACCGCCGCCGGCACCTCCACGATGGTGCAGCCGGCCGCCTCGATCCACGTGCGGTACTCGGGGAAGTACGGTGACACCACGACCACCTCATCACCCGGATGGGTCACAGCGGCAATGGATGAAGCCAAAGCCGCCGCCGCACCGGCCGTCAGGTACAAGTGACCCGACGTCGCCGTCGTGTCGTAGCGCTCAGACAGATACGCCGCAATGGCCCCCTTCACCTCGGGCAGACCCGCCGCGGGCGAATAGGCATGAAGGGTCACCGGATCCATGTCCAGAAGCTCCAGCATGGTTTCACGCACCAAGCCGGGTGCCGGCACCGAGGGGTTGCCGATCGAGAAGTCGAACACGTTCTCGGCACCGATCTCGGCCTTGCGGGCCATCCCGTAGGCGAACAGCTCGCGAATAGCGCTCGGCTCATCGCCCAATCCGTACATCTTCTCGTTGATCATGGCAATCCCTTTCGCACGCTCTCGCCAGCCGCAGCGCGCGGGCTGGCCTCAAGGCGGCCCTCAACGCCACCGCCCTCTCAGTTCCCTCTCAGGATACTACAAGGGGCGTCGCATCCAGGCTCGCTTCCGCCGAGCCGACCACGGCGGCCCCCAGCTGGACGATCTTCTCCTGCAAGTCGGGATGAGCGCGGAAGGCGAAGGCGCGCCCCTCCTGCTCCCGCACCAGATACCCCTCGCGTTCGAGCCCCAGGAAATCGGCCCGGGCCGTGCCGTAGGCGATGCGGAATGCGCGCTGATGCGGCGCGATGCGCAAAAGAGCTCCCGGCTCGCGGCACAGCGCCACCAAAATAGACTTCTGCCGCGCGTTGATATGGGATTCGAAGATGCGCTCGATCTGCTCGTTCAGCTGCTCGAGATAGGTGATGGAAGCCGCCAGACCCTCCAGCTCGCGCAGGTACAGGCGCACGTTCAGCTCAAAATAGGGCGTGAAGTCGAAGCCGAAACCGTAGTCGGTCGACCACGATTCGAACACCGCCTCGTAGCGGGCCGCATCCACCGGCGCCTCCGCCAAAGTCGCATCGAAGCCCTCCGGTATCCAGCTGAGAACGGGAAAACCCCACTTCAACGCCAGAATATTCCGCAAAAGCAGCCCCACGAGCACATTCAGGCGCGGCAGCACGTTGAAATAGCGGAAGAACCAGCTAATATTAAGCAGCCGCAGTACGGGGCCGAAACGCATATCGTCCCCCGCCGCGCAGGCCCGCTGGCATACCAGATCCATCAACACTTG
>OGCN01000951.1_pt1 | contig 42855 bp, 41 predicted proteins | sample 1570181 | NCBI WGS metagenome assembly OGCN01 (sample SAMEA4370584, study PRJEB24528) | human gut metagenome | reverse complement strand
GCAGTCGTTAAAACTACTACGCTATAAAAAGTCTAACTTTTTGGGGTCACATCAGATTTCATTTCAATGTTCTCTTATTTCTGCAATCAAATAACTACAATGCTGATTATATTGACAACCTACCCATAATTTCAGCATCCTGTGTAACTATTTGAGCCGCTTGCGATACTTGTTTTAAATACAAAATGCAGCATAGAGTGGAACAATCTTTTTGTTATTCTCAAACCCGAAGTTTTTGGCAGAAAGTTTTATAGCATAAGCAGGCTTGTATTTATCCATATAAACCTTTAAGCTCTTGGCTCTGGTGTTGTCGGCGGACTTGACCTCAATCGGAATAAGCTGACCGTCACGCTGAATTATAAAATCAATTTCAGCGCCACGTTCAGACTCCCAATAGTAGGTGTGGTATCCATTAATAGAAAGCTGCACATTGACATAGTTCTCCGCCATACCACCCTTAAAATCATTAATTTCCTCGACCATATATAGAATATCATTGGCGACTAAATCTTTCTTGGCACAAAGAAGCCCTAAATCAGACACATAAATTTTGAAAGCATCAATATTACGGTAGTTTTCCAACGGCTTTTTGATTTGCTCAACCTTGTAAACCTGTGACACGATACCGGACAAACAAAGCCATTCAATCGCATTTTCAAATTCAGAAGCCCGTCCACCTTTCTTAATCAACTTATATTGGAAACGGGTATTCTTCTTTGAAAGTTGAACGGTTATATTATCATAGGCAAGCCTGGTTTTCTTGATTTCATTCAAGTTGTTATACTTGCTCATATCATTAAGATAACTTGCAAGTATCGTGTCCTGAGTATGGCGGACAAGAATATAATCCTTTGTTTCAGCAAATTGCACCACGCACTCCGGCATACCGCCAACTACAAGATACTTACGGTAAAGTTGCATTGCGGCATCATGCAGAGCAGACGGTAGCGGTGTATCGGTACTGAAACATTTTTTTATCTGCTCCACTAAATCATCCTCACCAAGAGCCAACATAAATTCTTCCATATCCATAGGATAAAGTGTTTTCATATCGACCTTCCCGACAGGAAAAGAGAATTTAGCTCTGTTGACAGCAACCCCAAGCAAACTGCCTGCAACAACGATATGATAATCCGGAGCGTCCTCACAAAAGTATTTGAGTGAAGTCAATGCTCTTTCGCAAAGCTGTACTTCATCAAATACTATCAGCGTTTTTTCTTTTACAATAGTCTGACCTGCGATATGTGATAAAATCGGTATCAGATAATCGGGACTGATATTTTCCTCAAAAGTTTCGTTTAGCTTTGGGTTGGTTTCAAAATTAAAGTACGCCACATTTTCATAATGAGTACGCCCAAACTCAAGAATTGAATAAGTCTTTCCAACCTGTCTCGCCCCTTGTAGGATAAGAGGTTTTCGATGTTTGTTTTCTTTCCACGCTTTCAAGAAACCCATAATCTTTCTATACATAATCAGCCCTCCCTAAATATACTTGAATATATTATAACAAATATTCGTGTAAAAATCAATGAATTTTTATTATTTTTTTGCACTAATCAACACGATTATTTCTACTAACCTCTATCAATACGACACTAATACCGCAAATTCTACATTCTTATATCTCTCCAAATTAGACGTTATTTGTTTATAAAATTCAGTATCATTTGCGTTCTGACAATGGAACTTATCAAGTCATATTAATCTGCATTTTGCATTTTAAATGATTTTATTCTTCTTGTGTCATTCTTATACTCTTTTGATATTATTAAATCAACTTTAAATACTCATCCAACTGTTTCTCTTCCAAATCAGCAGCAAAATTTGCAAATGATATTAGGTTTCCATTAACCGCATATTGTTCTAATGCATTATAATAATCTGCTATAATGTATTGATTTTAATAAAAATTTTCGTTAAATATATTATAGAAAGCGAAGAAAGTAGCGATATATATGTCTAAAAAAATAATATCAATGAATTGGATTATATACTCATCACCAAAATAATTCATTACATTATTTACACGTTCTTCAAATGCAGCCGAACTACCTTCTCCGCTTGGCGAAGTACCTGATATAATCATATATTTCTTACTTCCGTCAACATATCCAGGGAAATATGTATTATCGTACAATGCCTTAAAATCAGTATCTTTCGAATAGTCACTTTCCATTGCCGCACTCAACACTTCATTCATAAATGCCTTCTTTGAATCCTCAGTCAAAGATGCGTACATTTCATTATGTACTTTCTTAACAAAATTAACACCGTAATCATTTGTCAAATAATCATTAAGTCAGCTTACTGCCGAACCAACAAGTTCTATTGTGCATTGTCTTGTTGACCCAAAGACCACATACAGTCAGATACAGCACCGTTATTGCTTAAGAATGCATCTTGAACGTGTTTATTCTTCGTTTGATTTTTGAATGAAGAATATCTGAAATCTTTATCCGCAAGACTTGTCTTTACCGCTTTCAATGCCTCTTCAGTATTAGACGCATCTACATTCGGATACAAATTTGATTTTACATATGTATATGACGCCGTTCCGTCACTTTCAATAACTATATCATAATTTATTATTCTGTTATAATTCACCATAAGAAATTCATATGAACTTCTCAAGTCGTCTGTATAGAATGTATAATGTGCATTAGGATATGTTTCAGTTCTGTTGTAGACTCTATCGTCGGTTCTGTTGTTGGTTCTGTTGTTGCCACCTGCGTCGGTATTACAGTCGTTATCAGTGTAGCTGTCGGTACTGACGTTGGTACTGCTGTCGCCTCTGTTGCGTTTTCTGCACTCGCTTGAATTGCAAGTCCTATAAATGAAGTTGACATCATAACCATTGTGATTACAGCAACTATCATTTTCTTTAGTTTCTTCACTATAAACTCCCTTTGTATTTATTCATACATAATTATACATTTGATTTATATATTTATCAATTCTATTTTTTACAAAATATATTGTGAATCGTATATTTTTTAGTAAAATATCAATATAGAGAAAAAAAAGCGAAAGTCTATATAATATTACTTTCACTTTTTCTATTATACCAAAAACATATTGAGTTCCGCACCACCCATACCGAGTGCCGTACGACTTCCTATACCGGAATAACATGAATAATGAATTAACTTCTTTAATAATTCGCAGTTGCTATAGTCACCGTGAATTTTAAAAGATACACTTCCCATCATACCCGTCAATTTTTTCGGATCAATTTTGTAGCTTTTACTAAAAAATTTATATCCAACAATTTTCATACAGTCAAATGCTTTTTTTATGTCCTCTTCTGAAATGTTTTCATTCTCAAATTCATTCAATTTCAACGCAACAGATTTAAAATACTGTGAAATCTCTGTACCAAAATATAATGTACCCTGTTTTTTGCACAATGCCGGTGTTATTATATTGAATTGATATTTTTTTATATTATCCACATAATCATTATATCCAACAGGATTTTCAATACTGTAATCCAACACTTTAAGAGCCGGCGCACCTTTTACTATAATTTTATCAACCGCTTTCAATGCGTTTATAATCTGCATCGCCTCATCAGCTAGGGCATTGATTGTTAATATTAATTCTGAGCCATCCCTAACCACATTAATTGAAAAAGGATTGAGTGCTTCTGTATGTAATTTTTCCGCATAATCGCTGTCAATAATCGACATTATATATCCATGAATCTTAACACCCAAATCTGAATGTATGTCATCTAAATTTTCGGATCTAAGACGAATAACCATCCTTTGCATCATTTTTCTATCTCCTTGATTTTAGCTATTCGTGCACAATATCCCATAACATATGCTAATTCATTCTTATCCAGTTGTTTTAATGAAGAATTTGTCAAAATCAACTTGCACCAAGCCGATATATCATCTGCACTTCCCTTTCCTGTGACTCCCAAAGCATTGCGTGTTTCCTCTTTCTTCGGCTTTTTATAAAATTTCTCTACTATATCAAAAAAATCATGGACAGTATTTTCATCATTACTCGACAAATATTTCTTTGCAAATTGATAAAATTTTTCTTCTTTTTTTAAACAATGTAATCCATATGCTGTATTCAGTAATTCTCTCTTATTCATTTCTTCACCCCATCAATGTACGGATACATTATTTCTTCAACATCAGTGATTGAACGTGAAAATTCTTTATACTTATTTTTGTAATTTTCCGCATATAATTTTGCGTCTACTGATTTTCCGTCCATTATCACATTGCCGCTTATTTCAACCTGACCATATCCTTCGTTTTTGAACCCACCAAGTTTTAAATTAAAAGTTTTAGTGCACCCTAAAGCAAAACATAAAAGTTCAAGTTCTTTATCGGTCAAATCATTAAAAAATATCCTTGTATTAAATTCAGCTCCCGGAAGAATTGCTTTTATTCTGATTTTTTTATACGCATCATATTTTTTTACCTTATTACAGTACAGCTTATATCCCTTAAGTTTACCAACATTATTTCTTGGTCCTTTTTCCACATTACAATATTTTGCAACTGTTAATTTGGGAGAATGTTGGCAGTTTACGTTAAAAACTTTGGTTTTTGCACTCTTTGATACCGCATCTGAAAACGTCAATTTACTTTTTACTTTCATCATTCCGAACATATCACAGATAATACATTTATTTTTGACATCACATTTCAAGTTTGCATTTGGCACATCAATAATGTATTTGCGTCCGCTCTTTGCTTTTATACAACCGTCCGAAACAATATTAGCTATATGTCGTACTGCACCTTTCAATGAAGAGCCCGGAATAATAGGATATTCTCCGTTTGTCATTATATCTTTATATAATCCTACTTTATCTTTTGAAAACATTCCATTTCCAACAGCTAAATTAGATACAGTTAAAATTTTCAAATCAATATACCCGCTATTTTTTGCAGCAGATTTGTCTACATATTTATTTTCTTCTAAATATATTCGAGGCGTATTAAATTCCGCAAAATCAGAATTATCTTCATATTCAATATTCATATCAAGACACCCCCTTATAGAACTCATCAAATGAATTGTATTGTTTTTCTGCTATAGCATTCAGTTCATCATCAAAGCCTTTGGTAATAGTGAGTTTAAAATTTCCAATATTCATCAACCCAAATCCACGGCTTGTACTGCCGCCAAAACGTATAATACCTTGTTGCACCGCTTTCAACGCGTCAGCAATATTATTAAGTTCTTTATCTGTAGGATTTACAATAGAAAATCCCGCTTTAAAAGCACCTTTTTCCACTGCTTGAATATTTCTCAAGCTTGCGTTTTTAGCTGATTGCAATATTGGATCGATTGCTGTTTGATTTCTCTCCGATGTTTTAACTGTTTGCATATCCGCATAGGCGTCATAAAAAGCAATTCTGCCCTTTCTGCCTAACTTTCCGAATAAAAATTCTTCAGCATCTGAATCGTTTATCTTTTTTCCTATGTAATGTCTTATTACACCTTTTATTGTACTTCCCGGAATTACAAATGTTTCTTCTTCACCGTTATTGCCTGACAGAAATGTCGTATCGGGCAATGTCGGATCTAATTCATTACTTCTGCCACTGCCTACAATTACCGGTCCTACGGCACACAAATCAAATTCAGCAATCGCTTTTCTGTCTATTCTTGTAAACATATACTCACCTCTTATAATCCCAACAAAGCTTTAAGAGAATCAGCATTCATCTCATTTTTTTCTGTCACTTCAAGCGAAATACGTCCCAATCCACGACTTGTTTTACCGCCTACCGAAAGTTCACCGCTTTCAAGTGTTTTTATAATATAGTCAAGATATTTTTTCTGCGGTTCATCAAGATTTTCGGCAATCAAAATAAAATTAAATTTTGAACCTTTCGGAATTATTTCAAAGTTGTACTTTACTCCACTTTTTGCGGCTCCGGTTTTTCTGTCAATTCCTACACCGTCACGATATTCATATATACACTTTTCGCCTATAAAATTACAATCCTTAAATTGCAATTTTGAGGCAGTACCTCTGCCGCCGAAAAGTTTACACACTTCACAGCTCTCTTCATATGCCCGTTCAGCTTTTTCTAATTGACTGTCTTTACTGTCATTTATATTTCTCAAAGCATTTTTTGTAATACAGTTTTCATCCTTGTCATCAAAGCAATTACAAACCCTTTTACCTACACTGCGCATAATCGCCTCAAAATTACTTCTCACAACACCTTTTATTGATGAACCCGGAATTACAGGAAGTCCGTTTGAATCCTTTAAAACAGAACCGTCAACCTGAGTCGGATCAAGTGTTTCCGCCCCTGCCGAACCTATATACAAAGGATCTACCGCTGTAATAACTCCGTTAATAATAGTCTTATTATCAAATTTATCAAATAACATTGACAAAATATCTCCTTTCTTTAGGATTATCTATAATTATTTTTGTAATTTTTTCTCGTATCATTCTTATTGTAATTTTTCTTCTGATTTTCTCCACCATTATTTGCAGATGTCAAAATTTCATTTCTCCATACTCTTGCACTTTGATACAAATAACCAAAAAACAATCGTATTGCTTCAAGTACAACAGTATCTTCTTTATATTCCTTTTTGATTTTTTCTAATTTTTCAATTATAACATCACCAAATCTTTTACCGTTCTTTTCTATTTTCCATGACTCGATCTTTTTTATTTTAGCAGTTTTATACTGTACCAAAAGTTTTATTTCATCATAATTTTCAGCATTTGAACATAACGCCGCTAATGATCTGAATTGGTTTGTACCTACTCCGTTTTTATTTCTATCATTTTTATTTTCTTCATCTTGAATTGCCTCTTCAGGATTTATCTCATTTTTGACTTCATTTACTAATGCAATAAGCCATTTCTTATCTATTTGCATCTGCATTCACCCCTAACATATGAATTTCATTACACACATCAATTCTGCCATAGCCGTTTTCAGTATCTGAACCAATTCCGTTTGCAAGCAATTTTTCAAGCAACGAAATTGTATTATCAATCTTATCTTTTTCTACAGATATTAAAAAGCTCGACCCCTTTATCGTTTCAACTTGCGGGTCTTTTTTCCATTCACCCCATTTTTGTCTTGTGTCATATCCCGCATAAATTCTGTTATTTGCAAAAACATTTTCAATTTTGATATAATCTTCATCATCGAAAACAAGTTTGTGCCACATATTTTTATATTCTTCCGTTGTCTTAACTGCGGTGTTAGGCTTTATGCCTAATCTTGCGTCCGACAAAAGCAATATCGGAATATAAAATCTGTTTTCATCTTTATATTCTACTTTATCAGAACAATATTCCTTCGTAAATTCTTCTATTTTCTCCTTCAAATCGTTTCGAGGTTCAACATCAATTATGTCTTTAACCATCAGCTTGCCATAACCGTTTGAAGAATATTTTCCGACATAAACGACCGTTCCTATTTTAATCATTTCTGTATCGCAATCATCTATATATGCCTCAAACACTTGTCCTCTTGCTATTGAATTTGTAGAATATAAACTTCCGTCCAATGCAGTACGAGAGTTATAATTAATTGCAGTATGAGTCAACGTATTTTTTAGGACCTTAGTCGAACACATATTTTTAATATCAATGTACCCCTTTGCATCTTCCATACGTCCTGCTCTTTCGGAGATTTTTTTACATTCATCACATTCCAAAATGCCGTTATTCAGCATTGAATCTTTTATAGGGTGTTCGCTCGGTTTAATCTTACATTTTTTTGTCGTCAAAGGTGACGGTACTGTATTCTCCGGAAATGCGAAAGAAAACTTCATATTTGAAAAATTCTCACAAATCTTTTTACGCGAACATTCACTGCATTTATCACCTTTAAGTTCAATCCAGTTGTTACGTTCTTCAATTTCACAACCAAGATAAATATCCTTTGCAAAACCGGCTCTTAAAACCGAGCCGGGAATATAATCCAAACTGTTAAGGAAATTGTAATCAGAATTTATTCCGCAACTTATCACATCGGAACAAAGTTCAAACACGATTTTTTTCATCATTTTTCTGTCACCTCAATTTCCACCAAGCCCAATCCTCGACTTTTAGATGAACCTATCGAATCAATCATTTTAAACGATTCAATCAAAGCTTTTTCATACTTAATCAAAGACGGAGTATAATAAACAGTCATATTTCCGACAAATTCCTGATTGTCAGCCGCCGAAATCACATTGCTTGAAACAAGCGCACCGTCCAAACCTTTTTTAGTATATCTGTTTATAGATACGTTAGTTCTTATTTCTCTTTTCACATCACTGAGCGGAAGAAGATTATCTATAATAACTCTTGACGGCATAAATCCCGCCTTTCCAAACAATCTGCACATAACACATTTACATTCGGATTCCGCTTTTTCTTTGCCGACACATTTATAATCGGGATCTATCGCTTTAATATTCATTTCCATTCTGTTTCTCAAAATCCCTTTTATCAAAGTTGCCGGAATGTATGCTCCTATTTTGTCACTGACAAAGAAACGTCTTCCGTCACTTCCGCTGCCGGCATTTATATGCAAAGGCGTTTTTAATTTTAATCTAATATTATATACTTTTTTCATACCTAATTTTCCTCAACATAATTATATAGTTCCAAAATATCTCTCCATACAAAAGCCTCTGTACCGTTACGAGAATACTTGCCGTTTTTGTTTTCCCAACCGTCTATTTCCGGTGCATATATCTTCATTTTTTTATCTTTTGCATTACGATAATTAAAGAATAAATATGCCTCTTCCAAACAGTCCGAATTAGTATAAGCATCATATATATTTCTCAATGCCGATTTTGCATTTTTATTTCTTTTCAGTTTTTCTATGTACTCAATTAAATCATCCATACCCTCTGTGGTATACGGTGAAAGAGTTGATTTTAAATGATATAAAGTTTCTGATGATTCGGTTGTTTCCGTAGGGTCATCTAAAACAGCATACGATATTGTACCTGTATCTTTTCCTTTTGTATTGTTTAGTTTAGCCAATTCTTTCGCCTCTGCAAGCTTGTCTTCCGCCACTTCAAGCATAATGCGAAGCGGAGTATTGCTTTTGGCAATGCAGACTCCGACAGACATTGTTGATTCATACATATTTTCATTTTCGGCTACGTTTTGTTTTTTGAACTTATTATTGTATTCTTTAATAAGTCCGGTTGCAAACTTCAATGCGACCTTTCCGCTGACAATAACAAATATATCATCACCGCCAAGACCGACAACTTCAAAACGGTCAATCCCCAAAGATTTCATCGTATCATATACCGAACCTGTTGCCGCCTCTTTAACTTCATCACTGAATTTCATCATATCAGTAATAAATTTAAAATTACGGATAATTTGTCCCATATTATTTCCGTCACCGTATACGACAGCTATGTGGTCACTGTCTATATTGGTAAAGCTGTCACAGACAACCGCATCTTTTCCGACGCGTTTTTTGTACTCTTCCAAATAATCCTTTCTTGAGGATTTACCTACGGCAGCTTTATGCATACAACTTGCACAGACTTTCTTGTCTTCATATATATAAGAGGCAATACGACTTTTGCAAAGCTGACAGCTTGTAGGTTCACATTTTTCGTTTGAAAGTTTAATAGTTGAACCGTTCCAATCCATAAATCCTTGCGGTGCAAAAGCACTTTCAGAAATAATCGGATTAAATATTTTCAATTTTTTTCGACTTGAAAGTTTTCGTTCAAGCTCTCTTATAACTTTCTTGTAGTCATTTTCAAACTCGCCACGCGTTATGCACAGCGTTACATATGCAGTATTTGCACTTACAAGGTACTTTTCAGCCTCATTTTCCAATTCCATAGCAAAATTTTCGTCAACACTTTCCGGTAAAATGCAGAAAATGTTTCCGCCGCCGTTATACATAATGCAATCACGACTGAAATGTTTTTCTATATAATTAGGAATAACCTTTTCTTCTACATATGCCAAATTCATACTTGCTCCGCGAATATCACGCGGAACGTTGTCCTCTAAATAATATTGCTTAATCTTGTAACTTCCGCCTTTGAGCAGAACAATTTTAGAAGAACTATCTGATGCACCTATTATTTTGTAGCAATTTTCAAGTTGATTTTTGTATTTGTTGTCATTGCTCATTTATCAATCACCTTCTTTAAAATCAAATCTATATTTTCACTGTTTTAACTTTTTCTGTTTCATAATTTGACATTATTATACTATATGACTAAATATTTTTCAATACCCTTTTAACGTTTTGTGTGTTTTGAATAATATTCTTGCATTTTTTTGTATAATTATCTCATTGACAATACTTGTATATTCATATATAATAAATTAAAATAACTATGTTTGGCGAACCAGTCCGAAATCGCTTAATAAATAATACGTTTTTTTATAGGTTCGCCGATAAATAATCAACATTTTTATATTGTTCTGTATAAAATCATTTTGGCTCTGTATTCAGTTGTATGAATTTTTGTAGATAATGTATTATAATTAGAATAATAAAAAACTTTGATTGTTTATTTTTAATGAACCACCTCACACCCACACGGGTATTGAAACCCGGGAAATTTGTATGTTGACGTTTTATGTACTGGAACCACCTCACACCCACACGGGTATTGAAACTGTCGTTTAACGCCTGCCACTGTCTTAGCTGGCGGAACCACCTCACACCCACACGGGTATTGAAACCCCCAAACATTACCGAACAATACATAACCATTACCTCGGAACCACCTCACACCCACACGGGTATTGAAACAAAAGATTCATATAATCTTGGTAACTCATAAGAACCACCTCACACCCTCACGGGTATTGAAACAACTCTTCAAAATGCATATAACGATAAATCTTCGAACCACCTCGCACCCACACGGGTATTGAAACTTCATTAAATAATCCCCAAGCCAATTGATCACCCCCGTGAACCACCTCGCACCCACACGGGTATTGAAACTTCTTTTGGCTGTTTTCGGTGTATGCTTGCAAAGAACCACCTCGCACCCTCACGGGTATTGAAACGAATTTAAAGTATCCATTTGTTCGTCCATTTTTGAACCACCTCACACCCTATCGGGTATTGAAACTGCTCCGGTGTCATATCATGACGCGAAAACCACGAACCACCTCTCACCCTCTTGGGTATTGAAACTGATATTCTTTATAATATCTATATCTATTATCATAGAACCATCTCACACCCTCACGGGTATTGAAACCCCCAAACATTACCGAACAATACATAACCATTACCTCGGAACCACCTCACACCCACACGGGTATTGAAACTATTCCCAACCTTTAATCATAAATTCATATATTCGAACCACCTCACACCCTCACGGGTATTGAAACTTTGCAACGTCATTCCACGTCAGTCTAATAACAGAACCACCTCTCACCCTCACGGGTATTGAAACCCCCAAACATTACCGAACAATACATAACCATTACCTCGGAACCACCTCACACCCACACGGGTATTGAAACTATTCCCAACCTTTAATCATAAATTCATATATTCGAACCACCTCACACCCTCACGGGTATTGAAACTTTGCAACGTCATTCCACGTCAGTCTAATAACAGAACCACCTCTCACCCTCACGGGTATTGAAACTATTACGATATTAATATTCTATAATGCTCATTCATGAACGAACTCTCACCCACACGGGTATCAAAACAAAAAACGATGTACTCCACATTGTTTTTACATTTTTTGTCGATTAATATTGACTTTAGATATTTTTATTGTTATCATTAATACATGTGACGAAAGGAGTTAAAAATGGCAAATATATTAATTACTTACATAAGTCAAATGGGCTCACACCTTACAAAAGATTCTGTAACAGAATACACAATAGACGACGGTCCTTTAAAAAATCAGAAAATAACCGGTATTCTTACGAATGAGGCAGGAATAAAATATCTTCAAAAATCACTTGCTGATAAAAATGAAAAATTAGACAAAATAATAGCTTTATGCACTCAATCTGTTTTAGAAAAAACATTACCGAATTTTGACAACAAAACCACGATTGAGTATTTAAAAGATACTATTTCCGATATGGAAATTATTGAAACATCTGTTTCTACATCTGACAGCACAAACGATGTCACCAAAATAATGGAACTGATAAATGACGACTCTTCCGACAACAAAATATATATCGATATAACCGGCGGTATGCGTGATACCGTCTATACCGTAACATTGATAGGTCGTTTTTGTGAATTTAACAACATCCCTGTCAAACAAGTTATATATGCTCAGCAAAATCCCGCTATTATAAAAGACTTCTCGGCGAATTTCCGAATTCTTGACCTTTTAAACAGTATGAGCGAATTTATTTCTTTCGGAAGTGTAACAAATCTCGCCAATTATTTTAAAAACTCCGAAAATTCAGAATTAAATGCACTCATTCAATCAATGCAAAGTTTTACAAATGCTATAATATTGGGTAAAACCACAAAACTTGAAGAAATTTTGCGCACATTTAAAAATAATATAGAGGAATTCAAACAATCAAAACAAACTACATCAACAGAACAAATATTGTTATATATGACTGATACTATTCAATCTAAATTCTTCTCCGGAAAAGAAATAGACTATTTGTCAATTATAACTTGGTGTTTGGATAACAACCTTATCCAACAAGCTTTAACCCTTTATACCGAAAAAATTCCTGACTATCTTTTCAATAAAAATATACTTTCAGTTACTGATGAAAGAAAAAAAGATTTAGCAAAAACAAAATTAGACGGTTACGGATTAGCTTATTACATATTTTACAGCGATTTTATGGAACCTATTGCCGAAGATAACCAATATAATGATATGTATAAATTTATCTGCGAATATTCGGATCGCAAGAACTTAGATAAAGGTCATAAAATTGTTCAAAAATATAAAAAGAAAAATATAAACATTATAAAGGGAATTGAAAATTTTGAATTGCTATATAAAAGTATGGAAAACAAAACTATAAGATATAAACAAAGCGATATTTTTTATCAGCCGCCTAAACAGTGCAAAGCGGCTTGGGAATATTTACGCAAACATAAAAGTATTGTTAATTGGGATCAATGCAATTCTTATGATTTTATAAATTTGTTACTTGGCTATACCACAGCAGACAAAACAACTTCTGAAAAAAAAGAAACTACTTCTAAAAAGAAATTCCGCTTTGTCACAAACTTTGATACTTTCATCGAATTAACAAAAGAAAAAGGTTATAATTACAGCATAAGTGCTAAAGATATGCAAAGAATTGTGCGTGATTACTTCTTCTTCAAGTCAATTCGTAACGAAATAAATCACGCAAGTGACAATGACACGCTTTCAGATGATCAAAAAGCTTATTACAGTGAATTTTACACAACAAACTTTACAGTTAATTCACTTATTAAGGATATGAAAAGTTCTATAGATTTTATATCAAATTTATCTGAGAATTAAACACAAAAGGCAGCCGACATTATAGTCAGCTGCCTTTTAATATTCTCTGAATCCCACAAATTCAAATACAACTTGTTTACTGTATTTCCCATCAGTAATTATTTCCGTAACATTTCTTTCACTGCACGCAGTAACAACTTTTATATCACGTTCCTTCAGCAAGTTAATTACTGTATATGCAAGTGAAAATTCACCCTGGCATAAAACACACTTCGGATTTTTTTCTAAAATATCACCAACACATTTTTTTGCCATAGTCGATATTTGGCTTTTTGTATAAGTTGGCGGAACATTCGGAAACGGTATATCTAATATTTTGCCATACTGTTGTGCCTGTTCTGTCTGCTCTTTACTCCAATTTTTACTCGGATGATTTGAAAAATTTATAAACATTTAATGTCTTCCTTTATAATTCTTATTACCTCTATTTTATCACACTTACAAACAAATTTCTATATTTATGTAAAATTTTTATTTAGCAAAATGTATAATACAGAAAATTAAGGAAACAATACTAAATACTACAATGTATATGGAGGAACACAAAATGAATCAACAACAAAAAAAGGAAACAAGAAAGCTACCAAGCTTTTACATAGCACTTTGTTGCTGTGTATTGGCAATCGGTATAGCCGGTTATTTTACCGAAAGACACAATTCAGACTCATCAAGTATGCTAAGCAATGAGATAGCCGATAACAGTGGCAGCGAAGTTTTTTCGGATTCAACCGACAAATTCACATCTTCCGCTCTGAACGTTTCAGAAGATGAAACTCAAGAGGCGTCATCAGCAAATGTAGAAGAGAGTTCGGAAGTTGTATCTGATACCGAAACCGCTCAAAGTACCGACACTCAAACCGATATACCTGTTATGTCCGAGCAACAAGTACCTGTCGAGGACTATGCAGTCAACAATCCCGACGTCGACCAAACCGCAGTTATCGTATCATCCGAACAACCTGCATTTATTATGCCTGTAAACGGAAATACACTTGAAGGATATTCGGACAAATTAAAATACAACGAACAGCTTTCCGATTGGCGTACCCACAACGGCATTGACATTGCCGCCAACACAGGTTGCAGTGTACAAGCCGTCGCTGACGGCGTTATTGACGAAACAGGCAAAGACGCAATGGGCGAATATGTAATAATATCTCACGCCGCAGGATTTATAACAAAATATATGGGACTTGAAAACATTGAAAATCTTACTGTAGGTAAAGAAATAAAATCAGGCGAAGTTATCGGAACGTCAGGTAAATGTACCGGTGAAAATGTGACCGATCCGCATATTCACTTTGAAATGTCAAAAGACGGAGTTTTGGTAAACCCAACCGACTACCTTCCTCAACAATAAAAGCAAAATGAGCCTGTCGACATTTTGTCGACAGGCTCATTTCTACTATCTGTTATTATAAAATGCAACATAAGATTTATATGCCATATATACGTCACTCTTTGCTGTAACTTCAAACGGTGCGTGCATTGAAAGTACAGGAACACCGCAGTCAATAACGTCCATATTAAGATTAGCAACGTACTGTGCGATTGTACCGCCGCCGCCTTGATCAACCTTACCGAGTTCGCTTGTCTGCCAAATAACTCCGTTATCGTCAAGTATCTTACCTATTTCATAAACAAATTCGGCAGACGCGTCAGAAGATTCCGACTTACCTCTTGCACCCGTATACTTCATAAGCACCATACCGCAGCCTGCAAATGCCGCATTACGTTTTTCGTATACGGATTCATAGTTCGGATCAACTGCCGCACCGACGTCCGATGACAAGCAAGCTGAATTTTCTATTGTTGTATTATAATCGGTAATTGTGCAGTTGCCGTTAATCTTTTCAAGAATTTCCGCAAGAGTCATTTCAAAAAATGCGCTAAGCATACCCGTATTACCCGTTGAACCGATTTCTTCTTTATCAACAAGGATTGCAAGTGCTGTCTTTTTAGGATTTTGAACAGCGAATATACCCTTTAATGTAGTAAATGCACACACTCTGTCATCTTGACCGTATGCACCGACAAAGCTTTCGTCAAGTCCGACATTCTTAGCCTTGAAAGCAGGTACAATTTCAATTTCGGCACTTAAGAAATCTCTTTCTGTTATGCCGTATTTTTCGTTAAGATGTTTCAAAATCGCAAACTTAACCTTTTCGCTTACATCTTCCGATTTAACAGGCATACCGCCTATAAGAATATTAAGATTTTCTCCCTCTATTCCGTCAATCATTTTCTTTGTCATTTGGTCTTTAGCCAAATGCGGCAAAAGGTCTGTCACGCAAAATACAGGATCGTTTTCATTTTCACCTATATTTAATGTCACCTTCTTACCCTCTTTTGTAAAGATAACACCGTGCATAGCAAGAGGAATTGCGGTCCATTGATACTTCTTAATACCGCCGTAATAATGCGTTTTCAAAAGTGCCATATCATTGCTTTCATATAGCGGATTTTGCTTTAAGTCAAGTCTTGGTGAATCGATATGTGCTCCGACAAGATTTACACCGTTTTTAATATCTTCACTGCCGATAACCGCAAGTAAAATATTTTTGTTTCTGTTAATCTTATAAACCTTATCTCCCGCCTTTAACTGCTTTACTGAATTAATATTCTTAAATCCGTGAAGTTCAGCCATTTTTATCGACTTTTCAACGCATTCACGTTCTGTCTTTCCCTCATCAAGAAATTCGCGATATTCGTCGCAAAGTTCAAACATTTCCTTATATTCCTGTTCGCTCAAATTCTCATACACATTTTTTCTTTTGTATGATAATTCATTAAATAACTCTTTATCTGTCATATAAATCATAACCTTTCTGTCCGCTGATAAAAATAATATACACGACTTATTGCGGACGAATAAGACGTCATTTATTTTTATTATTGACACTCATTATACCACAAATACAAAAAATAGTCTATATGAAACGAATTTCTTATTTCATATTTTTTCTTATTTGTTTTAATTCCGTGCATTTTGACCATAATGTAATATATAAAAAAGTTATGCTCTGTGCAACTCTGTCAAGTATGCAATTATGCAGATAAATATGGATTTTGTCACTTGATAAATTTATAACAACGTGATATAATATCTAATATGGATATTAATAAAAAAGACAATAATCTTATTGTCACAGGTTTAAAAGATTTTAACTTACACCATATATTTGATTGCGGTCAATGCTTTCGTTTTAATGCAGTAAGCGAAAATTCATATTTCGGCATTGCAAAGAACAAGGCGCTTTTAATATCGCAAAATGATGATGAAGTTATATTTTACGATACAACTGAAGACGATTTTAAGAATATTTGGTATGATTACTTTGATTTAAACCGCGACTACAGCGAAATCAAGAGCAGATTATCCAATGACCCGATTATGAAAGAAGCTGTTTCATACGGTGACGGTATTCGTATACTTAACCAGGATTTATGGGAGGCTGTTATTTCTTTCATCATTTCGGCAAGCAACAATATTCCGCGAATCAAAGGCATTATAGAAAGACTTTGCGAAAACTTCGGAAAACAAATAAGTTATATGGGCAAAACGTATTACACGTTCCCCGATACCGATACGATATATTCTCTTTCAAAAGAAGATTTATCGGTTATCCGTTCCGGTTTTCGTGACAAATATATAATGGACGCCGCAGACAAATTCAAGAGCGGCACTCTTACGGAAGAATATATAAAATCACTGTCAACTCCGGATGCCAAAAAAGCATTAATGACTATTAACGGTGTCGGCAACAAGGTCAGCGACTGTATACTTTTATTCGGTCTTGGCAGAGTCGACTCATTCCCCGTTGACGTTTGGATTAAACGCATAATGGAATACTGTTATTTTGACGGTGAACAAAGCATACCTGCAATATCCGCATTTGCCGAAAAGCATTTCGGCGATATAGGCGGTTTTGCTCAGCAATATCTATTCTTCTATGCAAGAGAAAACAAAATCGGCACTGAATAATCACTTTTCAGCCCACATTAAAAGTGATTTTAAGACAAGTATATCGTGGGCGGAAAGGATTTGAATTTCAGAGTGTTAGTAGATTTAAAAAGAATAGTAGCATATATATGTCCTTTCTGTTCAAATATGTCGTCAAAATCACTTTCAATATTTAATTTTTCGGGTAAAGACAAGGTTCAGCTTATATGCCCTACTCACGGCTGTCACGAAACCTGTGTTACAATAGCCGAAAAACACGATAAATACAAATTTGACATCGAATGTCCGATATGCGGTGACAACCATTCGTACACAACGACGAAAGAAAACTTTTGGAACAAACCGCTGTTAACATACAAATGTCCCGTTGCGGGAATAGATGTATTTTTTGCCGGCGAAAAAGATTTGGTTGAAAATATGCTTAACGAAAACACTGATATGTTTTCAGACATTCTCGATGAATTCGATGACGACGACAGTGATATTTCTTTTAACTTGATTTATGCAATTATCGAACGTCTGCACGCCTTGCAGGAATCACACAATATTTCATGTGCATGCGGAAGTGAAGATATTGAATTAAACATTATAAACGGCAACATTATTCTGACGTGTCTGCAGTGCAAAAAATCAAAAGCCATCGAGACAACAGAAGAAACTTTAACACGATTATTAAATGCAAAAGCAATTATAATCGGCAAATAATTTTGAATATAAATTAAATTTATATATTTATTTTATTTATTTTAAGGAGGACTTTAAAATGATAGTTTCAGCAACTGAAATGCTAAAAAAGGCAGTTGAAGGCAAGTATGCCGTAGGTCAGTTCAACATCAACAATCTTGAATGGACAAAGGCTATACTTCTAACAGCTCAGGAAAACAACTCACCTGTAATTCTTGGTGTATCTGAGGGTGCAGGTAAGTACATGACAGGTTTTAAGACTGTTGCGGCAATGGTTAAGGCAATGGTTGAAGAACTTAACATCACTGTTCCTGTTGCTCTTCATCTTGACCACGGAACATACGAAGGCTGCTACAAGTGTATCGAAGCAGGTTTCTCATCAGTAATGTTTGACGGTTCACACTTCCCTATCGAAGAAAATATCGCAAAGACATCTGAGCTTGTAAAGGTTTGCCACGAAAAAGGTCTTTCAATCGAGGCTGAAGTCGGTTCAATCGGCGGCGAAGAAGACGGCGTTGTAGGTGCAGGCGAAATTGCTGACCCTAACGAATGTAAGAAAATCGCTGATCTTGGCGTTGACTTTCTTGCAGCAGGTATCGGTAACATTCACGGTAAGTACCCTGCAAACTGGAAAGGTCTTGACTTTGACGCTCTTGCAAAAACAAAGGAACTTATCGGTGACCTTCCGCTTGTTCTTCACGGCGGTACAGGTATTCCTGCAGATATGATTCAAAAGGCAATTTCACTTGGAGTTGCAAAAATCAATGTTAATACAGAGTGTCAGCTATACTTCCAAGAGGCTACAAGAAAGTATATCGAAGAAGGCAAAGACCTTGAAGGTAAAGGTTTTGACCCAAGAAAACTTCTTGCTCCGGGTTTTGAGGCTATTAAAGTTATTGTTAAAGAAAAGATGGAACTTTTCGGTTCAATCAACAAAGCATAATTTTAGTAATGAACAAACACCCCTTATCATACTATTTGATAAGGGGTGTATTTTTATGATTAAAAAGTTAAAAATTTTCTCGGTTGTAATATTCGTTTCTCTGCTTTACTGCGGTATTCTCGGAATTGTTTTCAATTCCGTTTCAAGCGTTCCCGTTCTTTCGGTGAATATTTCCGACGGTGTTGATATGCCTATTATTATGTACCACAGCGTATTGAAAGACACCGATTTATCAGGGAAATACATTGTCACTCCCGACACATTGAAAAACGATATTAATTTTTTGAAAAATAAAGGCTACACCTTTGTTTCTGCGCAAGAATTAATCGACTATACTAACGGCACGTCCAAACTTCCCGACAAACCCGTTATGCTCACATTTGACGACGGTTTTTATAACAACTACGGTTACGTTATGCCTATACTTTCAGAGTATGACGCAAAAGCGGTTATTTCTGTTGTGGGAAGTTATACCGATGAATATTCCAAAAGCAATATCGCAAATATGACATACGGTTATGTACGTTGGAGCGAGGTTTATGATATGTTTATTGACAAGCGTGTTGAAGTCGGCAATCATTCCTACGATTTTCATTCAAATAATCATGGCAGAAACGGTTCAAAGCGTAACAGTGGAGAAAGCGAAGATACATACAAGAATATATTTGTTGGCGACACGCAAAAAGCCCAAGACAGATTTATGACAAAAACAGGCTTTGCACCGATTATATATACATACCCTTTCGGTGCTTACAGTGAAGAAACCACTGATATGTTAAAATCAATGGGATTTAAGATGAGTTTAACTTGTAACGAAGGAATTAATCATATAACCGATGCCGATTCATTGTTTATGCTAAAAAGATATAACCGTCCAAGCGGTATTTCCACCGCTGACTTTTTTGCAAAAATGGGTATAGACTAAAAAATTAAGCAAGGCAAAGCCTTGCTTAATTTTATTACTTATCGTCTTTATTCTCTTTTGCGTCTTTACTCTCTTTTCTTGTAAGCATATAATACTCTACCGCTTCATACTTATCAAGAGCATTTGAAGTATCTTCATCTCTGCTTACCCAGTTGCCGTCACTGTCGTAATGTCCCATTGCATTTATTTGCGGTACATCATTTCTTACCTCTGATGTAAAGTTTTCAATTTCATTCTTCGGAACATTCGCCGTATCAAGCAACAAGTCTGACAAATAGTTAGGACTTGTCTTTAAATCATCCTGACTTTCTATATCGTAATTCGCCCATATAACGAACGGAATTTTATATCTTTGTTGCAATTCCTCAGTTGATAATTTTGACAAGCTTTTTCCGTAAAGTTCCTCATAAAATTCCTGTTCAACAGCAGGCTGATGGTCACCGAACATTACAACGATTGTCGGCTCGTCATAATTTTTTAAATATCTGACTAATTCTTCAAACGCTTTGTCACTTTCTTTTATAAGTGACAAATACTGTTCCGCCTCTTTGTAATGACCTTGCAAATTTGAAATTGTTACAGTCGGGAATTCTCCGCCGTCATATGTGTATCCGCCGTGATTTTGCATTGTAACATTGAATAAGAACATCTTTTCGCCCGGCTTTTTATTTTCAAGCCGGTCTGTTACAAGTTTAAATGAAGTTCTGTCGCTCACATAATAACGAACATACTCAATATCATCTTCGTCCATATATTTTTTGATATTATCAAAACTTATGAATTCATCAAAGCCCATAAGCTCATAAATCTTTTGTCTGTTCCAACATCTTCCCAAATACGGATGAACGGCTACGCTCTTATATCCGAGTTCATCAAGATGTGACGGAAGTGAGAACGGATATTGTTTTGACACATATTGAAGATATGGGACCGAACCTCTCGGCAACACGCCCATTGAAAGTCCCGTCAAAAATTCAAATTCGGTATTACAAGTATATCCGCCGAACGGTGACACCAACAGTTGACCTTTTATCGTATTCTTAGTCATACTGTGTATAAACGGCATATAATCTTCACTCGTCTGAAGGTCACCGACAACGTTCAAATCCGAAAAGCTCTCATTCATTATCGCAATGATATTCGGCATTTCTTCTTTGTCAACAGTCGTTTGTTCCTCACTGTCGGCATTACTCAAAAGTGCCTGTACGTCCTCTTCCTTATATCCTTTAGGCTTGCTAAGCATCATTTTTCTTACGTTAATATAGAAACTGTATAACGAGCCATGCGTATTATTGGCGTGATACTGGTCGTACACATCCATTGATGAATCAGTAAAATCTATACATGACATTGTTATTATAAATGCAAGTGCAACTGCACCGCCGCTTAAAGAAAATATAAGATTTTTATGCTTAAACTGCGGTTTAAACGAAAATTTAGCGATTAATGTTATAACCAACACCACTATAACCGTTGCAACAACAATCGGGTATCTCAGCTGAAATGTGTAATTTTCCGCTACCTGTGCCGCCGTACCGATTGCAAGAAAGTCACTTGGAATTATCGGTGTGCCTCTTAAAATATTTACAACGAAGCTTGACAAGTTGAATAAGTACGCAACAAGATTTGTTACTATTGCCGTCCATTTCATACTTCTTGTAATCGCAAGAAGTATCGCCATAATCGCGACATAGAACATAATATTTATAAAGTATATTCCAAACGAATACTCTGCCGCCCCCGACAATATCATTCCCACCTGCATACAGAAAAACGGTGTCAGAGCAAATATGAATATCGAAATTGCTTTATAAAACTTATCCGATACATTTATTTTAACAGCGACAAGTGCCCATACTCCTATCACCAATATATATGACGTGAAATACATAAATCCGTCAAACTTTCCGTCTACGCTGAAAATGTTTGTATTTACGCTTATAAACGTCCATAAAGCCATTGCCAGCACGCTCGCAAATAAAACACGCGGCCATTTACCAAATGAAATCATTATTAATTCTCCATCACAAATTATTTTTTTCTATTGTAACATATGCTATATATTTATTCAAGCGTGAAAATATAACTATTTTTCCTTTATAATCTCAATCGCTTTTTGAAGTTGAGTATCTTTATCATGCTCAACCATTGACGCATACATATCTTTATATTCGTCAGGCATATCAACCTCAACATCAGGCTCAATGCCTATTCCGTGTATGCAAGTGCCGTTAGGTGTATAATATTTTGCAACGGTAAGCGACATTCCCGAGCCGTCATAGAACGGAAGTACGCTTTGCACTATTCCCTTACCGTAACTCTTTTTACCTACAACTGTTGCCTTGCCGTAGTCCTTTAACGCACCCGTAAACACTTCAGACGCACTTGCGCTGTTTTCGTTTATAAGTATCACTATCGGAATATCAAGATTTTCCGCATCCGAATTATAATCAGTTCTCTTGCCGGATTTTGTTTCGGTGTATGTTATAATACCCTCCGGTAAAATCATATCTGCCATATTGCAAGCCTCGTCAAGCACACCGCCCGGATTATCACGCAAGTCAATAATCATTTTGCTCATACCGCTTGACTGAAGTTCAGTAATCTTATCTTTAAATTCGCTGAATGTACTCTTTTCACCGTTATCCGATGTTGTATTGAAACCTGTCACACGGATATAACCTATATTGTCGTTAAGCATTTCACCGTCTACGGAATCGGTTGCAATATCATCTCTTGTAACCGTTATGTCAAGTTCTTCTTCACCGCGAAGAATTTTAATATCAACAGTCGTTCCTATCTCTCCGTTTTTGATATTGTCAACCGCTTCTGAAAGCTTATCGCCGCTGTATTCCACACCGTCTATCGCCTTTATAATATCGCTTGGCTGTATTCCCGCGTTATATGCCGGACTGCCCTCAAACGGTGCGACAACTTCTATTTGATTATCGTCATTCACTCCGACTATTACTCCTATCCCGACATAGCCGTCTTGGATATTGTCTATATATGAAGAAAACTCGCTTTGAGTGTAGTAATGCGTATACGGCTCGTCAAGTCCGTCAACATATGCTTTAATCGCATCATCTCGAAGTTTTGTTTTGTCAAAATCATACAAATAGTTACTGCTAAGCATATTTTCAACTGCCGTCATTTTATTTGAAAAGGCCTTATTCTCGTCCTTGCTCGGAAGATATATCGCAATTCTGTCCTTTACAAACGATGTTAAATTGACGCTGATAAAAGCAGTAACAACAGCTGTTATCAATGCCGTCAAAACTATTTTTTTCTTATCAGACATATTTCATTGCTCCTTAAAAACAAAAATATAGGGGTGTGGTTTACACACCCCCAAAAAATCATTATCAGATTTTCATTGAATTTGATTCAAGATACTTATGCACCATCATTGCCACTTTAAATACGATAGCCTGGTCAAACTTTCTCAAATCAAGACCTGTCAGTTTATAAATCTTTTCAAGTCTGTATACAAGAGTATTTCTGTGTACGAAAAGCTGTCTTGATGTTTCGCTGACATTAAGGTCATTTTCAAAGAACTTATTTATTGTCAAAATTGTTTCGTCATCAAGAGTTGATATATCCCCCTTCTTAAACACCTCTTGCAAGAACAATTCACAAAGTTTTATAGGCAACTGATAAATAAGTCTGCCGATACCCAAATTATCATAATTCAGAATATACTTTTCTTCATCAAACACTTTACCTACTTCAAGTGCAATCTGTGCCTCTTTGTATGCATTATTAATCTGGTCGATATTATAAGCAACCGTACTTAAACCAACGCATACTGTAAGCATTGTTTCCGCATTTACCGTATCAACAATAGCTTGTGCCGTTTCTTCAAGTTTTTGAGAATTTTCAACTTCCTTAAGTTCCTTTATAAGCACAAGATTTTTTGTATCTATATTGATAACAAAATCTCTCTCTTTATCCGGGAACATATTTCTAAGCACATCGTAAATACCTACTTCACCCTCGTCAAGCACCTTTATATAGAAAACTGCTCTCGGAATATCTATATCAACATGAAGTTCTCTTGCTTTTTGGTGTAAATCAAAAGAAAGAAGATTATCGAAAATGATATTTTGCATAAAATTGTTCTTGTCATATTTTTCGTCATAATAATGACGTACATTATTTGCTGCAACAACAATGGAATTACAACAATACTTTGATACTTCATCAGTGCCTTCAACATATACAACATATTCGGCATACGGTTTATTTGACATTGAACGAACTGTATATCCGTCCTTAAAAAGTAATTTATCATTGTTTGTAGCCGCATATACAAGATTTTCTATAATATCGCCTGTCGGTTCACCGCCGTTATTTGCCAAAACCAAGCCATGCGAATCCACAATACCGAATTTCTTTGGAAAAACATCAGCCATTTGCGTTACAATATTTTGAAATGCCTTGCTTATCATTTTCATTCCTCCAATTTGTTTATTTATAAATACAAATTATGCTATTATATTCTTCTATTATTATACACGAAATATGTCAAAAATGCAATAGCAGACGGCAATTTTTTTATTAATTTTCAGATTTAATCACAAAAATCGAGGCTTTTTGCCCCGATTTTTGTATTCTGCATTATACATATTTTCTAAGCTGTTTTAAAGCACTCTTTTCAAGTCTGGAAACTTGAGCCTGCGATATACCGATTTCTTCCGCAACCTCCATTTGTGTACGGCTTTGAAAAAATCTTAAATTCAAAATATGCTTTTCCCTTTCGTCAAGATGTTTCATTGCTTCACTCAACGCAATATTTTCAAGCCAGTTTTCGTCAACATTTTTAGTGTCTTTAACCTGATCCATTACATAAATAGCCTCGCCTCCGTCGTGATATATCGGTTCAAACAGTGATACCGGATCGGCTATTGCGTCAAGTGCAAACACAACGTCCTCTTTCGGCAAGTCAAGCTCTTTTGCTATTTCCGATATGGTCGGCTCTTTTGAATTTTTACTTATAAGCCGTTCCTTGACGTGCATTGCTTTATATGCTATGTCTTTAAGAGAACGGCTCACGCGGATAGAATTATTGTCACGCAAATATCTTCTTATTTCACCGATAATCATCGGCACGGCATACGTTGAGAATTGCACATTCTGACTTAAATCGAAATTATCTATCGCCTTTATCAGTCCTATACATCCGACTTGAAACAAATCGTCAACGTTTTCACCTCTATTATTAAATCTTTGTATAACGCTCAGTACAAGTCTTAAATTGCCCTTTACAAAAGTTTCACGCGCCTGTAAATCGCCGTTCTTGATTTTTATAAATAACTTATTCTTTTCCTCTCTTGAAAGAACAGGGAGTTTTGACGTATTCACCCCGCAGATTTCCACTTTGTTCGTCATATCTTTTTCCTCCTTGATTGAAAACCGCTTTATTGCGGTTATGTACAAGATATGACGATAATATGTATATTCAGCACATTTTGGCTATTTCTTTTTTCAATCTGCCTATTATTCTTTTTTCAAGTCTGGAAATATATGATTGCGATATACCAAGCATATCTGCAACTTCCTTTTGCGTTTTTTCCTTTCCGTTACCGAGTCCGAATCGTAACCGCATTATCTGTTGCTCCCTTACAGACAGTTTTTTCATCGCGTCAATAAGTAGTGCCTTGTCAACCTCGTCCTCTATATTTTTACAGATAACATCATTATCCGTTCCGAGTATATCAGAAAGCAAAAGTTCATTTCCGTCCCAATCCACATTAAGCGGCTCATCAATAGAAACCTCACTGCGCATATTTGAATTTTTACGAAGATACATTAATATTTCATTTTCAATGCACCTTGACGCATACGTTGCAAGCTTTATATTTTTAAGCGGATTAAATGTATTTATCGCTTTTATCAAACCAATCGTACCGATTGAGATTAAGTCCTCAACATATATCCCCGTATTTTCAAACTTTCTTGCAATATAAACAACAAGCCTTAAATTTCTTTCAATCAATGTAGCCTTAACACTCATATCACCGTTTGCAAGCTTTTTCATAAGTGCTTCTTCCTCGTCTTTTTTCAATGGCGGCGGCAATGTGTCACTGCCTCCGATATAAAAGACTTCCGCATTTTTCAGAGGATTTGAGCCGATACAAATAAATTTTGAACTGATTTTTCTTAATAATTCCATTTCCTTTAACTCCTTCATAGTAAGCCTGCATTAATCAATGCGTGATATTCTTCATTATTTGAAAGTCTGCTGCCGTACAAACCTATAAATGTTTTATCTATTGTTTTATTTTCTTCCGGTATGTTTATCTCATCTGCCAAAAAAGCAAACAGAACATCGGACGAATTTCCCAACGACTTAAACGGTACTGCCCACAATTTCATATCTTCGATATAATTTTCAATATCCGAAAATTCTATTTCGGTATCAAACAGTTCTTTTGCAGCTTCCCATTCAAGTATGCTTACATACTTACCCGTTATAGGCTCTTTAAGTAAATTACCGCTGTCAAACAATGCAGAAACAGTTATAGTTCTGTCATTATGTGTCACATTCAGTATATAGTATTTTTTATTTTTTCTGTTTTTAAACATCTTTACAAAGAAAATCATCATAATGCACGATATTCCAAGCGATACGGCAAACACCTTTGAATTAATATCAAAATATACAATGCCGTTGTTGATTGCCATACCGATTGTTTTACCCGTAAGCGATACAAGCATTATCATTACAAACATCATTATACCGCCGAGCATTACAAACCATAACATCTGATTTAGTATGTTTTTGCGTTTTTCAAAATAGGCTGTTGTTATCATCAAAAACATCGCCACGCATCTCAGCACATACGAAATCCACATCGGCATTTCTATACAAAATATAATCGCCGAACTTATTCCGCCGATTACCGCCGCAACGGCTAAACGCAGCTTTTTTATTTTCACCGTATTAACGAACTTGCCGAGAATGTATAACAGCACATATGAAAATATGAAATTAACAAAAAATATTACATCGGCATATATCTCCATATTGCTCACCTCTAAAAAGTATTATACTCCATATACTGTAAGAAAAATGTCAAAGTCGGTTGTCGAATAAAAAAAATGTTTCGACATATTTTAGTCGAAACATTATAATAAAAAAACTGCCTTTCCCAAATAGGAAAGACAGTTCATTTTAAAGACAAAATTATTGCGGAACATTAATATCTTTTAATGTTATCATTATTCCCTCGGCAATACCTTGAGCAGCTTTATATTGATATTCGTCGGTAGTCATATTATAAACTTCCGTAGGATTTGTTATAAAGCCAACTTCGGTAAGTGCCGCAGGCATTTTACAGCGTTTTGTAACTGCGTGTTCGGCAGTTTTAACGCCTCTGTTTGTTGAACCCATATAATAAAGCATCCTGTTTAATATATTGGTTGCAAGCTTTTCGCTTGTTGTGCCGTAAGCGTTACCGTTATTTGAATCTGCATAATATACTTCAGTTCCGTTAGCATTCGGTGCATTGTCAACGGAATTGATATGTATACTTACAAAAACAGCAGCATTTTCAGCATTTGCTTGAGTAGGACGTTCAACCAATGACGGCAACGTATCGCCTGTTCTTGTCATTGAAACGGTATAACCGGCGTTTTCAAGAATTTCTTTTACTTTGTACGTTATTTCAAGAGTCAAATTCTTTTCAAGTACCACATTACCGTTAGAATAACCAACCGCGCCTGAGTCACTTCCTCCATGACCTGCGTCAAGCACAATCAATTTGCTTGAATCGGCAGTAATTGTCGAATTGTTGTTTGAATTTCCGTTGTTTACAGTCGGCTTCGGTGTCGGTGCGGCCGCCTTTGTTTCAACATTTATAACAACAGTATTGTTTGATGTTTTTTCAATATTGTATTTTTTTAAATTTGAAATATCTACAACAACTCTTGCTCTTTCGTCATTGTCGCCCATTCTTACAGATGTCACACCTGCTTTGTTAACGCTTAGTGTATCACCTACGCCGTCAAACTTCATTCCTGCAAAATCCACAACAACTCTTTCCGGTGAACTTAATGTAAAATCGGAATAACTTGAAATATCGGCATTAGATGTAACTGTAACTTTAATGCTGTTATCGCCTGTAATGTCATATGAAACGTTTGTTATTTTTGTTTCAACCGACGGTGTATAACTTGCACTATCATCCGAATTATCAGGCTGAGGAACTACATCGTCAATACTCGGTTCTTGATTTTCGTCCGAAATAACATATCCGTCCGAATCAATCAAAATCGCTCCGTCCTCCGAATCAAATTTTACATCAAGACCTATCGTTTCACTTATAAATCTTACGGGAACCATTGTTTTTGTTTCACCGCCTACCTTTGAGATAAGCTTTGGTACTACATTGTCGGGTATATTGGTTTTTTCACCGTTTATGTACGCAACATTATCATTAATTCTCATAACCACATCATATTCATCACTTGAAACTTCAATGGTTTGAGTGTCATTAATGTAATTTACCGTTGCACCCACTTCCTCAAATATTTCTCTTACCGGTACAAGTGCTCTGTCATTAAATATAATCGGCGAAAGCGGCGGATTGATTAGCTGATTGTTTACAACAAGCGCATAAATCTCTCCTTTATACTCGTGTGTTCCACCGTCATATTCAAGCATCATAGTCTGTGCCGATGCGAAACCTACACTGCAAAACAAAAACATTACTATCGCTATAAGTGATACTCTTAATTTTCTCATTTTGCACATCATCTCCTTTTCTTTTTTATCCTACACATTTTTTCTATTTCAATCATTCCGCAAACGGAATGTCAAAATGGTCATACGCAGCCTTTGTCGCAATTCTTCCTCTCGGTGTTCTTGATATAAAGCCAAGCTGCAACAAATACGGCTCATATACGTCCTCAATAGTATTCGGTTCTTCGCCTATTGTCGCCGCCAAAGTGTCAAGACCGACAGGTCCGCCGCCGAAGTTTTCAATCATAGTCTTAATCATTCGGCTGTCAATTATATCAAGACCGAGTTCATCGACTTCCATACTCTTTAAAGCATCTGCCGCAACCTTATAATCAATTTTACCGTCATACTTTACCTGTGCAAAGTCACGCACACGCTTTAAAAATCGGTTTGCAATTCTTGGAGTACCTCTTGAACGTGACGCGATTTCCGCCGCACCCTCATCGTCTATTTCCACATCAAGCAAACCCGCACTTCTTTTGACTATTTCCTTGATTTCTTCAACAGTATAAAGTTCAAGTCGGCTTATAACACCAAATCTGTCTCTTAACGGTGCTGTCAAAAGTCCTGCTCTTGTTGTCGCTCCTATAAGTGTAAATTTCGGCAAATCAATTCTTATAGATTTCGCCGCCGGACCTTTACCTATAATAATATCAAGTGCATAGTCCTCCATAGCCGGATAAAGTATTTCTTCAACCGTTCTTGACATACGGTGTATTTCGTCAATAAACAGTATATCGTGTTCCGACAGGTTTGTAAGAATAGCCGCCAAGTCACCCGCTTTTTCAATCGCAGGACCGGAAGTTATTCTTATATTAACACCCATCTCATTGGCAATAATACTTGCCAATGTGGTTTTACCCAATCCCGGCGGACCGTAAAGCAAAACATGGTCCAAAGCCTCACGTCTTTCAAGTGCCGCTTTTATGTATATTTCAAGATTGTTTTTAGCTTTTTCCTGGCCTATATATTCAGAAAGATTTCTCGGTCTTAAACCGACCTCAATCTCCGCATCTTCACTTATAAAATCACTTGTGACAAATCTTTCGTCCTCATCAAACAATGATTTTACCTCCCCATATAATCTCCTATTATAATAATCCTGCAAGTGCTTTCTTTATTATTTCTTCAACACTCAATGTTCCGTCTATACCCTTAACGGCTTTTTGTGCATCGTTTAAACTGTAACCCAAAACAACAAGCGCACTTATTGCCTCACTTCTGTTATCTGAAAGTATATTGTCACTTTCGTCTTCCAAATCAATTTCAAGCTCGTCCGTTTTCATCTTATCTTTAAGCTCCAATATAACTCTTTGAGCCATTTTAGGACCTACGCCCGATGCTTTTGTAATCGTCTTAACGTCATTCGTTATAACAGCCACCGCGAATTTAGCCGGAGTTGTTACCGACAAAATCGAAAGTGCCGCTTTAGGACCTACACCCGAAACAGATATAAGTTGCATAAACATATTCTTTTCTTCTATAGTTGTAAAACCGAATAAATCCATTACGTCCTCTCTGACGTGTAAATATGTATATATTGTAATTTTTTTACCGACTTCACCGGCATTTTGCATACTGTTTAGCGAAGTGTAAATCATATATCCCACTCCGTTTGCGTCTACAACTATGTAATTATCGCTCTTTTGTACCAACGTACCTTTTATATAATAATACATTCTTTCTTACCTCGTACATATATAATACAATAACATTACAATTATGTCAACTTGCAATTTGTTACAAAATTATTAAATATCATTCTGTTTTTTAATTTATTTTTAACTTATCGTTCTTTTATATGTATAATTTAACCATACTAATATTATTCTGTATTGATTTTATTATATATTTTATCCAAAATTATTATATTTCACAAACTTTTCAGTATTGTTACAATTCTGTAACATTACATACTATATGTTGTATATTAATTCATTTTTTCACTACATATATGCTTACCTTACACCGTTCATTCCGAGCATGTTATTCATTTTATTGGAATGTGCGTGACAAATTGCAAGTGCAAGAGCATCTGCGGCATCATCGGGTTTAGGTATAACATTCAATCCCAAAATCATTTTCACCATAGATTGTATTTGTTTTTTATCCGCACGTCCGTAACCTGTAACGGACTGCTTAACCTGAAGCGGTGTATACTCGCTTATCGGTACATTCTTGTTTGCCACCGCTACAAGCAATACACCTCTTGCCTGTGCAACGTTAATCGCGGTCTTTTGGTTTGAATTGAAGAACAATTCTTCTATCGCCACCGCGTCGGGTTTATACTTATCTATATACATCGTCATCTCCGTATATATCTTTTTTAAACGTTCGACAGTCGGCATTCCTGCAGGTGTTGTGATTGCGTTGTATTCAAGCGTTCTGAACTTGTTTCCGACATACTCAACCACTCCTATTCCGACTATTGCATATCCGGGGTCTATACCTATTATAATCATTTTATTTCTAACTCCTTTATTTTCGTCAATTTTGCTATTGAATATATATAAATATTGGTGTATAATATAAATCATCAATAAATGATATTTTATAATATTTTAGGAGGAATTGCAACCATGGCAAAAGAAAAAGTTGTTTTAGCCTACTCAGGCGGACTTGATACCTCAATCATTATTCCTTGGCTAAAGGAAAATTACGATTACGATGTAATCGCTGTATGCGGTGACGTCGGACAAGGTAAAGAAACAGACGGTCTTGAAGAAAGAGCAAAAAAGGCAGGCGCATCTAAGCTTTATATCGAAGACCTTAGAGATGATTATGTAAAGGATTATATATTCCCTACTTTAAAAGCAGGTGCTGTATATGAAGGCAAGTATCTTTTAGGTACTTCTCACGCAAGACCTATCATTGCAAAAAGACTTGTTGAAATCGCTCATAAGGAAGGTGCTGTTGCAATATGCCACGGTGCTACAGGTAAGGGTAACGACCAAGTACGTTTTGAACTTGGTATAAAGGCTCTTGACCCATCACTAAAGATAATCGCTCCTTGGAGAATTTGGGATATTAAATCACGTGAAGACGCTGTTGACTATGCAGAGGCTCACAACATTGAAATCCCTGTTACAAAGAAAGATTTGTATTCTCGTGACAGAAACATTTGGCACATCAGCCACGAAGGTATGGACCTTGAAGATCCTGCAAACGAACCGCAGCTTGACAGCTTGTTAAAGCTTGGCGTTTCACCTGAAAAAGCTCCTAATGAGCCAAAGTACATAACAATCGGTTTTGAAAAGGGTGAACCTGTTTCACTTGACGGCAAGAAGTTAGACCCAAGACCGCTTGTTGAAGAACTTAACAAGCTTGGCGGTGCTTACGGTGTAGGTATTGCAGACATCGTTGAGGACAGACTTGTAGGTATGAAGTCAAGAGGTGTTTATGAAACTCCGGGCGGTACAATTCTTTATACTGCTATTCAGGAACTTGAATACCTTTGCCTTGACAGAGATACTCAGGCATTCAAGCGTCAGTCAGCTATTAAGTTTGCTGAACTTGTATATGACGGTAAATGGTTTACACCGCTTCGTGAATCAATGTCAGCTATGTTTGACGTTATGGACGAAACTGTTACAGGTGAAGTCAGACTTAAGCTTTACAAAGGCAGCGTAACTCCTGCAGGTGCTAAGTCACCATATTCACTATATAATGAAGATATTGCATCATTCGGTGACAGCCATGAGCTTTACAGCCACAAAGACAGTGAAGGTTTCATCAACCTATTCGGTCTACCGCTAAAGGTTCGTGCTATGATGAAGAAAAAGAACGGTTTGGATAAATAATAATCGTATATTATATTGAGGATACTTTTGGGTATCCTCTTTTTCTTTTCCGAAAAATTCTTATAAATCGTTTACATTTTCATTTTTTTATTATATAATAAAAGTATATGAGTTAATAGACAAAGGAGAAAAAATATATGGCTAAATTATGGGGCGGTCGCTTTCAGAAAAGCACCGACAAAAAAGTTGACGATTTCAATTCATCAATACGTTTTGACAAACGTATGTACAAACAAGATATAAAAGGTTCTGTCGCACACGCTACAATGCTTGGCAGACAAAACATCATTCCAAAAGAGGACAGTGACAAAATCGTTGCCGAATTAAAGAATATTCTAAAGGATATTGAGGACGGCAAAGTTGAATTTGAAATTGACGCAGAAGATATTCATATGAATATTGAAAAGATTTTGATTGAGCGTATCGGTGATGCAGGTAAAAGACTTCACACCGGCAGAAGCCGTAACGACCAAGTCGCTCTTGACATTCGTATGTATCTTATGGACGAAACTGCCGATATTGAAGAAATGCTTATACACACACTTAACGTACTTGTTGACCTTGCTTCAGACCACACCGAAACAATTATGCCGGGTTACACACACCTTCAAAAGGCACAACCTGTTACCTTTGCACATCACCTAATGGCTTACTTTGAAATGTTCAAACGCGACCTTTCAAGACTTCGTGATTGCAGAAAACGTACAAATGTTATGCCTTTGGGTAGCGGTGCGCTTGCAGGTACTACCTACCCTCTTGACAGAGAATTTGTAGCAAGCGAACTTGGTTTTGACGCAGTTACAATGAACTCGCTTGACGGTGTTTCCGACAGAGATTTTGTTATTGAACTTGCAAACTGTCTTGCTCTTGTTATGATGCACCTTAGCCGTTTCTGTGAGGAACTTATTCTATGGTCAAGCAATGAATTTTCATTCGTAGAAATGGACGACGCTTTTTCAACAGGCTCATCTATTATGCCACAAAAGAAAAATCCCGATGTTGCGGAACTTATTCGCGGTAAGGCAGGTCGTGTTTACGGTCATCTTATGGGCTTGCTTACTACAATGAAAGGTATTCCGCTTGCATACAACAAGGATATGCAGGAAGACAAAGAGCCTATTTTTGACAGTATTGATACAGTTAAACTTTGCTTGCCTGTATTCTGCGATATGATTGCAACAATGACAGTTAAAAAGGATAATATGCTAAAAGGCTCAAAGGGCGGATTTACAAACGCAACCGATGTTGCCGATTATCTTGTAAAGAAAGGCTTACCTTTCAGAGAGGCACACGCAGTTGTCGGAAGAATGGTATTCTATTCAATCGAACACGATAAAGCACTTGATGACCTTACAATGGATGAATTTAAAGAATTTTCGGATATTATCGAGGATGATATTTATAATGCTATCAGCATGGAAACTTGCGTAAATGACAGAAAAGTCATAGGCGGTCCGGCAAAAGAAGTTGTCGAAAAAGCAATCGCTGACGCAAAAGAATTTTTAGCACAGCAATAAAAACAAAATGCAAGCTGTTAAATCAGCTTGCATTTTTTATTAATTTACTTTAAACGTACCGTAAATATCATTTATATAGACATCATAAATATCGTGATATGCGTGAGGTGATATAAATTCAAACCAATACATATTACCGTTTCTAAACTTACAATACTTATAATATTCCGTTATACCGTCATTAACCGTTACCGCAAAATAATCCGCTCCCGATGTTTTATACGTCACATTTCCTGCGTGATTTTGAATATAGAAATTCAATTCGTTTCCTACCGAGGTATCTGCCGCCGACTTTGTTGCTATAATTTCTCTTGCCGAGCCGTCGGGTGCTTCCACAGAATAAAGTGTTTCTGCTTTTCCGTCATTGTATACTACAAAATGCGACGGATAACTGCACTTAAAACCATATGCACTGCTGTTATACATAGTATAACTTGGATGTGCTACAACACCTGTATCCTGTCTTGGCTGTTGAGGCGGTACATTAGCTTGTTGCGGCTCCTGTGTCACATATACAATTTGCGGTGTAACCTCCGGCATTTGTGTCGGTGTCGCAGTCGGCAACGGCATCGGTGTCGGCATAGGAGTTGATGTTGCTTTCGGTGCAAAAGGACTGCTCCCTGACATCACATTAAACATTATCAAGCCGGCTGATATGAATACAATCAATGTTGCAACTATAATCGCAACTATCAACGCAGTGTTATTGTTATTCTTTTTTGAATGTTTATTACCGTTTGTATTTTTAGAAAAATCATTTTTAATACCGTTTAACTGTTTTTGTGATTGCATATTGTTTCCGCAATTAGGACAAAAAGTCGCATCATCAGGTACTTTTGTTCCGCAATTATTACAATACATATCTTATCCCCCACTATCGAATAATTATTTAAACATATTATACCAAATTTCTTTGAATTTGTCCATATTTAATATTTATTTCTTATTATAAAATAGCAAATCCAATATATAACCAGAACGCCGCACAAATTATACGCAATCACTTGTGCCGCATATTCCATATTCACTGCATACAATACTATAATCGCAATACCGGCTATAACTGCATACACGCTAAATGTCAAACTCCTCGCCTTTGTCCAAATCATTATATTACGTTCGTCTTTTTCTGCAATCTCTTTCTCTATGAAGTTCTCTGTACTCTTAAAAATTCTGATATTCTTTACTATCATCACCAAACCGCAAGCACCGAATGCCGTTCCGAAAGCAAGCATCACTTCATTTTTTATTATTCCGATACTTGTTAAAACTACAAATAATACACCGATAATTACATAAAAAATTGCTATACCTAATCGCATTTTCAGCTTATTTTTAAATTTCATCACTATTCCTCCTCAAAAATAAATACATCTTCAATATTGGTTCCGAAATACCTTGATATTTTGTACGCCAGCTGAAGTGACGCGTTATATTTGCCGTTTTCAAGCGATATAATCGTTTGCCGTGTTACTTCAACCGCTTTTGCCAATTCATCCTGCGTTATTTTCTTTTGTTTTCGCAGTTCTTTTATTCTATTATTCAAATTACCACTCCTTTATGTATAGTTTGCTTTACATTTTTATTATATCATTATTTTGTAAAAAGTCAAGTATGCTTTACATTTTATCTTATAAAAAAAACAAGCGACTTTTTCATTGTCGCTTGTTTTCGCATTAGTCATCCAATTTCAATACAGACATAAACGCCTCTTGCGGTACTTCTACACTACCGACTTGACGCATACGTTTTTTACCTTCTTTTTGTTTTTCAAGAAGTTTCTTTTTACGCGTAATATCACCGCCGTAACATTTTGCAAGCACGTCCTTACGCATTGCTCTAACAGTTTCACGAGCGATAATCTTTGAACCGACTGCCGCTTGAATAGGTACTTCAAAAAGCTGACGCGGTATTGCCTCTTTAAGTTTTTCAGCCATTTTTCTGCCGCGTGAATATGCACTGTCCTTATGAACAATAAACGAAAGTGCATCAACCATTTCACCGTTAAGCAGAATATCAAGTTTAACAAGGTTACTGCGTGTATATCCGCAAAGTTCATAGTCAAATGACGCATAACCTTTAGTTCTTGATTTTAACGCGTCAAAAAAATCGTATATAATTTCATTAAGCGGAAGTTCATAGAATATCTCCGCTCTTGACGCGTCCATATACGTCATATCCTTATATATTCCGCGTCTTTCCTGACATAATTCCATTACATTGCCGACATAGTCTTTAGGTACCATAATCGTAGCCTTAACCATAGGTTCTTCCATATAATCAATCTCTGCAGGATCGGGAAGATTTGTAGGGTTATCCACCCACACCATTTCACCGTTCGTTTTATAAACCTTATATATAACGCTCGGTGCTGTTGTTACAAGATCAAGATTATATTCTCTTTCAAGTCTTTCCTGTATAATCTCCATATGAAGAAGTCCCAAAAATCCGCATCTGAAACCAAAACCAAGTGCAACAGATGTTTCCGGTTCAAACATAAGTGCCGCATCATTAAGCTGTAGTTTAGACAATGCGTCCTTTAAATCTTCATACTGTGCACCGTCGGCAGGATAGATACCGCTGTACACCATAGGATTAACCTTTTTATATCCCGGCAACGGCTCTGCCGCCGCATTTTTAACAGTTGTAATCGTATCACCGACACGCGTATCTTGAATATTTTTAATACTTGCCGCAATATATCCGACATCGCCTGCCGCCAATCCCTTATTAGGCACAAGTCCGGCAGGGTGCATAACGCCGACTTCAACAACGTCAAATTCAGCACCTGTCGCCATCATTCTTATTCTGTCACCGGGTTTAACTGTTCCCTCTTTAATTCTTACATAAACAATAACGCCTTTATAGCTGTCATAATAAGAGTCAAATATAAGTGCCTTTAGCGGTGCATTTTCATCACCTGTCGGTGACGGAATTTTTTCGACAATTTCTTCAAGTACAGATTCCACGTTAAGACCTGTCTTTGCCGATACTTGAGGCGCGTCCTCCGCAGGGATTCCTATAACATCCTCGATTTCGTTTATTACCATCTCGGGTTGTGCAGACGGCAAGTCTATTTTGTTGATTACCGGTACAACCTCAAGGTCATGGTCGATTGCAAGATATGTGTTTGCAAGTGTTTGTGCCTCGATACCCTGTGACGCGTCAACAATAAGTATCGCTCCCTCACACGCCGCAAGCGAACGTGAAACTTCATAGTTAAAGTCAACGTGTCCCGGTGTGTCAATTAAGTTAAGAGTATAAATTTCTCCGTCATCACGCTTATACTTTAGTGTAACGGCGTGTGCCTTAATCGTGATACCTCTCTCACGCTCCAAATCCATATTATCAAGGAGCTGTTCCTCCATATCACGTTCCGAAACTTCTCCCGTAAGTTCAAGCAATCTGTCGGCAAGTGTTGACTTACCGTGATCTATATGTGCTACTATACAAAAATTTCTGATTTTACTCTGTCTTTCGTTTGACATATTTTCTCTCCTAAAATATTCGATAATTATTTTTTATTATATCACAAATCGCCTGTCTGTGCAACGATTATTTTGCATTAAGCACTGCCGCAATCGCTCTTGCAACATCTTTTCCGCCCTCTTTCGCCTGTGCAAGAGTATTTCCGTTACTTCCTACCTCTAAAATCAAACTTCCTTTAGTCATATGCTCGTTAAATCGTTCTTTTCTTAGATTAATAGGTCGCATAACTCCGGGATACATTATTTCAGCCGCATTTTGAATTTTAGCCGCAAACTTCAAATTCTCCTGCCAATTTTCGTGCCACAATCCCATACTGTTCGTACCGACAACAAGCATAACCTGTGCAGTCGATATTCCGTTTTCTTCACACGTAACCGCAAGTTTTGAGCCGTCCGAATAAATAAATGCGTCACGATGTACGTCAAGTACAATTTCTATTGTCGGATTGTTTTTAAGCTGTGTTTCTATCGTTGACAACGCCCTTGTATAAGAGCCTTGATATGACGGATAATCGTGATAAGTTGTGTCGTGTACCGTCTTTATACCGTTTTCTTCAAGCACCCTGCATATCTCGTCACCTACCGCAACCACGTTCATACTCGCGTCCGTATTTCTTTCTGTTTCACCGTTCATCTGGTCGCCGTCATAACATTCCGTTGTATGCGTATGTACAACAAGAACTTTCGGTCCGTCTGTATCTGTGTTTATTGAAAACTCCTCTGCGCACAAGGCATTTACGTCCACATTATATGTTGTTGCATTGTTCAGCTTTAAATTATTCGCCGTACAAATTTGTGATTTGTCGGGCATTGTTACTTCTTCCTGTACTGTGTCAGGTGTTTCCTCCGTTTGTTCTTCTCCCTGCTCCGTACTGTCTTCCGCAAATTCTTCACTTGTATTCTCCTGCTCCGTCTGTGAGGTTGTCCCGTCAAATACCGATGAATATTCACTTATTATTGTTTCCGGATTTTCAATATCAAACCCTAATATTTTCTTTGCAAAATCCTTTAAGCTGAATGTCTTTTCATTATTATTCGGCAGGCCCTCGGCAAGTATATCTTCATATATTTCATTTTGATAATTAAACACATTCGCCGTTTTGGGAGGAATTAAGCTCACCGCCGTAATAATACCTCCTAAAAACAAAATACCCACTACGGCTATGATAAGTTTCTTTTTTGTTATAACAACAGTTTTAAATTTCATAATTTTATCCCTTTCATAGAGTGCTATTTTATAAATACGCAAGATTTTTTTAAATATGTCGAAAAAATTTTCAAAAAAAGCTTGCAATTACGCTTAAACTGTGGTATAATTTTGTAGTTATTACGGATAGTCCTCTGCCTCGGTCGGCACGAATGTCCCAGATTATTAAGGAGGATTTAATGATGAACACACAAGAAATCATTAACGCTTTGACAAAAGACCAAATCAGAACAGATTTACCTGAACTTGTAGTTGGTAACAACGTAAAGGTTTACCAAAGAATCGTCGAAGGTTCTCGTACAAGAACTCAGATGTTTGAAGGTACAATCATCAAAGTACAGGGCGGCGGTATCGCTCAAACTTTCACAGTAAGAAGAGTTTCTTACGGCGTAGGCGTTGAAAAGACATGGCCTGTTAACTCACCTAACATTGAAAAGATTGAAGTTTCAAGAAAAGGTAAAGTTAGACGTGCAAGACTATTCTATCTTCGTGACAGAGTTGGTAAAGCAGCAAAAGTTAAGGAAAGAATCTAATTTCCTTATAATACGAAAAGGGGCATTTCGGTGTCCCCTTTTTTGTCTTTAAAAATTAACATTTTATTCATTGTAACTTGAATATAAATGTAGTATAATCATTTTATATAGTATGTCAGGAGGAAGAAAAAATGAGTGAACAAGAAGGAAAGAACGAAAACGTAACAAAAACAACTGCTAAGGACGATAAAAAGACAAGCCTTGCAAGAGAAATTTGGGAATGGGTATATACACTTGCTATCGCAATAGTAATTGCTATGCTTATCAAAGGCTTTATATTTGACATTGTACGTGTAGACGGTTCAAGTATGTTCCCTACACTTGTAGATAACGACAGACTTATAGTTACAAAACTCGGCTACACTCCGAAACAAGGTGATATTATCATTCTTGACAGTGAATACAAAAACCGTGAAGAATACTTTGACAGATTGGCTGAATCAAAAGACAAAGAAGAACTTTCTTCATTTGAAAAATTCTTTGCACAAGGCAGTATGCCTTCAAATCTTAAGAAAAAGTATTATGTTAAGAGAATAATCGCCATGCCGGGTCAAACAATAGACTTGGTTGACGGTAAAGTATATGTTGACGGTGAAATGCTTGACGAGCCTTATTATGACGGTTTGACAACTTCAATAGATCCTACCGTTGAATATCCTATCACCGTGGACGATGACTGTGTATTTGTTATGGGTGACAACAGAACCCGCAGTAAGGACAGCCGTTCATCAGAACTCGGTCAAGTTCCTTTCAAAGCAATTTTAGGTAAGTCACAAGTCAGAATATGGCCTTTATCGGATATAGGTCTTACTAAATAATTAACGAGGTACTTATGCAGAATTTACAATGGTATCCCGGTCATATGGCGAAAACACGCCGTTTGATTGAGGCAAATCTTAAATTAATTGACGTTGTTGTTGAAATATTGGACGCACGTATTCCCTTTTCGGGACGTAATCCGCATTTTGACGATATTATAAAAAACAAACCGAGACTGCTTGTTTTAAACAAAGCCGACCTTGCAGATAAAAACAGAACAAAACTGTGGATTGATTGGTATGCAGAGCAAGGTCTTAAGGTTATTCCGATAAGCTGTACGACAGGTATGGGCATTAATACGGTGCTTGCAGAGGCTCGCGCACTTATACAGGATAAAATTGACCGTGAAAGAGAAAGAGGCCGAAACCGAACTTTAAAAATAATGATGGTCGGTATTCCGAATGTAGGAAAATCAAGTCTTATAAACCGTCTTATCGGTAAGGCAAGCACAAAAACAGGCGACAAACCGGGTGTTACACGCGGTAAGCAGTGGCTTAGAATTAAAGGTGACGCGGAACTTCTTGATACTCCCGGTATTCTTCCGCCGAAATTCGAGGACCAAACAGTTGCCGTAAAACTTGCTTACACAGGCGCTATAAAAGACGAAATAATGAACACTGAACTTCTTGCCTATTCCCTATGCGATTATCTACGTGACAATTATCCGAACGAACTTTGTACACGATACAAACTTGATACGGTCGAGGGGCTTAAGGGATATGAAGTGTTGGAGAAAATCGGTAAAAAACGCGGCTTTGTTATTTCGGGCGGTGAAATTGATATGGAGCGTGCCGCAAATATGGTACTTGACGAACTGCGCGGTGCAAAAATCGGTCACATAACCCTTGAAACTCCGTCACAATTAAATGAACAGGAATAAACGAAAAAGAGGAACGCATCAAAAACGTTCCTCTTAAAATTTGTTTTCAAAAGAAAAACGCCCTTTTTCTTAAAGGACGCTTAATTTTCAAGCTACATTATTTAATGATAAACTTATCAAGTTCTTCCATAAACTTATCGCAGTCATCAGAATGTACTTCAACCTTAATAGGCTTAGACAAATCCAAGCTGAAGATACCCATGATAGATTTTGCATCAACGACATATCTACCTGATGTCAAGTCTACATCGAAGTCATACTTACTTACGATATTCACGAAATCTTTTACGTCATTAATAGAGCTTAGTAATAAATCAAATGTTTTCATAATTTTATTCCTCCTTATTTCATGCGTGAAGCCTATTTGTATATGTAATCTCTTACATTACCTATAATACAATTTTTTTCTGAAAAAGTCAATAGCTATTGCGTTTTTAAAAAAAATTTTATATAATAATACTAATGTCGTTAAGGTATTTTTAACGATATTGTCAAAAGATATACTTGAAAGGTTGAAAAGATGAAAAAAGCAGCATTTTATACACTTGGTTGCAAGGTTAATCAATATGAAACAGAGGCTATGGCGGAATTATTTGCCGATAGCGGCTATGAAATAAAAGAATTTACCGAAGTTGCGGACGTGTATGTTATAAACACCTGTTCCGTAACAAATATGGGTGACAGAAAATCACGTCAAATTATTCGTCGTGCAAAAAAACTTAATCCGAATGCAGTTATAGCCGTTACGGGCTGTTATGCTCAAACCGCGCCTGACGAAGTTCTTGCCATTGAGGGTGTTAATCTTGTACTCGGCACAAAAGACAGAAAGAACATTGTTACGCTTGTTGAAGAACTTAACACCGAATCAAACATTAATCACGTTTCGGATATAATGAGTAACCACGAATTTGAAGAACTTCAAATAAAGCAATATTCAAACAGAACCCGTGCATTTATTAAAATTCAAGAGGGCTGCAATCAGTTTTGTTCTTACTGCATTATCCCATATGCCAGAGGTCCTGTTCGCAGTAGAGCAAAAGATGATGTTGTAAGAGAAATCAAGGAGCTTGCACACAACGGCTTTAAAGAGATTATCCTTGTCGGTATTCATGTTGCGTCATATGGTGTCGATCTCGGCAACACAACTCTTGAAAGTTTAATTATGGACGTTGACAAGATTGACGGCGTTGAGCGTATACGTCTTTCTTCTATTGAGCCGATGACTTTAAATCAGGAATTTATAGACAGTATTAAGGATTCTAAAAAGCTGTGCCACCACTTCCATATATCGCTCCAATCCGGTTGTGACGAAACATTAAAACGTATGAACAGAAAGTATACAACAGCTCAATTTAAAGGCATTGTGGACGGTTTAAGAGAGGCATTTAACGATGTTGCAATCACTACCGATATAATGGTCGGTTTTCCTGATGAAAGTGATGAAGAATTTAATAAAACAGTTGAATTTGTACGCAATATAAAATTTGCCGACGCCCATGTTTTCCAATATTCGCAACGTCGCGGAACACCTGCCGCAAAACGTCCAAACCAAATTTCACCTGACGTAAAAGAAAAGCGAAGTAAAATAATAATCGCCGAAACACAGAAAACGCGTGATGAATTTATAAATCGTTTTATAGGCAAAACAATGCGTGTACTTTTTGAACAACCTGCAAAAGACGGACTTTTTGAGGGTAAAACAGATAATTACATTACAGTCCACGCACCGTCCGATATAGATTTAAACGACCAATTCAGAAATGTTCTTCTTGAAAGAAACGAAAACGGAATTGTTATCGGAAAAATAGTTGAATAGTAAAAGGCTGATGATTTTGAAGTGAACCCCAAAATTTAGACAAAATTAAATATTAACTTGCTTGTGAAT
>OGCN01000946.1_pt1 | contig 43031 bp, 33 predicted proteins | sample 1570181 | NCBI WGS metagenome assembly OGCN01 (sample SAMEA4370584, study PRJEB24528) | human gut metagenome | reverse complement strand
TTTGTTGCTCAGGTACTTAAAAAGTTATATTTGTAATAGTGTTGCGGAATTAAGGTTTTTCAAGTTTAGATTCAAATTCAATACTTAGCATTCGTTTATATGCGTACACATCTGTACCCCATCGGGCAATGTCACGCTGTGGCCTTTTGAAACTAAAAGACAAAGGTCAGTGTTCCACCCTTTTCAAGCGCAGCATGGCGGAGGCAGAAATCCTTCAACTCCACCCCGTTTAACAAGACCTTCTTGGCATCCTTGTTCCGCTTCTTCCTGTTCTTCGCGGTAATTACCAAATCCCGTCCTTCGGGCAAATGCAAAACCACCTTATCGAACAAAGGAGCAACCAGCTCGTACTCGTCACTGCCAATCACCAAGGGGAACAACCCCATCGCACTGAAAGCATACCACGCACTCATCGTACCGTCATCTTCATCCATCTCTGGCATGTAACCCTCAGGATGGTTACGGAAAGCACGCCCGACGTAAGGAGTAGTAAACTCAGCATTACCGCCATAGAGATGCACCATCTTATCGTCTGTCAGCAGGCGGTACACAATATCGCGGGTCAAATCCGGCCTACCCAGTTTATTGAATATATAAGGGACATGTATGTCCGGTTCGTTCCCCTGGTTATACAACGAATGGTTGAAGAAATAGGAAAGTTGCTCTACCAATTTCTCCTCGCCCACCCATTCCTTCATCTTATCCAAATAGAATGGGGCAGCCCATCGATATTGCCAGGCAGTTCCCTGATACATTCCGTTTCCTCCCATCTTGGCATAATCCGGCGTGATGTTCATGAATTCTTTTTTCCAGGTCTGTTCGAACAGTTGTTCGGCCAAGGCTTTATACTTCTGTTCATCTTCCGTCTGTCCCACAATAGCGGCTATTTGCGACAAAGTCCACAAGTCAGTTACTGCTTCCATCTGCTGGTCGGGCGATTTGGGTTTCAGAGCATCCACCTCTTCTTTCATTGCCTGATAGGCTATACTGAAATCAATACCTTTCACACCGCGATGATAACAGTCCAATAAGACGGTTGCCGTATGTTCAGTTCGCACCGAGGGGGTCGGCTCGAAAGAGGTACTCCAGGCTTCCTTGCCGTTGCGATATAGTAGCAACAGAGAATGGGCAATATCCGGCATCCTGTCCGGCACCAGCAGATTCAACAGCGTGAACTTGGCCCTGAACGTATCCCAGATAGACCATGAACTATAAAAGGTCTTATTGTCAGCCAAATGCAGATTACCGTCCGTCGCACGATAGAATTCTCCCGAACGAGCTACTTCATGAGGACTCAGACTGGCACGATACAATGAAGTATAGAAAAGGATACGTTCCTCATCAGTCCCTCCTTCCACCTCTATCCGTGACAAGACTTCATTCCATTTATCGGATGCCGTTCTACGGAATTGGTCAAAATCGTTCCTCAATGATTCTTTTACCTCCCACGAGGCTTCCATTGGAGAAACAGAAGAGAGGGCAATACGTACCTCTACCCCTTCCACATTATCAAACGAAAGCTTTCCTTTACCCTTCTCTAACGGTGTATAAATAAAAGGTATATCAGTGTATAGACTGAATGCCAATTGGTAAGCACCGACTCCACAAGTATTTCCACCCTGTATGACACCCTGTATTTCATTATCCGACACTTTTTTATACTGTGCCGACGCTCCTGAAAAGGAAGAAAAGAAATCAACGTAAAGTGCCTGCTCCTTTTTCTTCCGGTCAAAATGGTATTTCTCCACGGCCATACGTTCCGTAGCTGTCAGACAGACTGTTGTTCCATCATCAAATGCTACCGAATAATAACCGGGAGAAGCTGTTTCCGTTTCCGGGATCCGCTTCCACTCCTGTTCATAGGCAACCGGCCGAATACTGAGATTGCCTCCACAACCACCACATCCCACTCCTGACAGGCGGTTGACGGAAATGCCGGATGTCCTTGTCTCGGCATAATCATACCCAGCATGCTGTCTGGGTGAACTATCCGGTCCGACCGCCACCATACCGAAAGGTACCGTAGCAGCTGGCGATACCTGTCCGTGATCGCCAGATGTTCCCATAAATAAATTTACCAAGTCAGTATACAACTGTTGTCCGTATACTGACTTGTCTCCAGCAATTAGCCAAAGACATACCAATCCTAATAACTTAATTCGAAAAGCCATTACGAATACTATTTTAATACTTATTTTATTCCCAACAGTTTTTTCATCAAATGGAAAGAGGCCGTATTGTCTTTAAAGCCGGCAAACTGTTCAGCACCAGGTCCGTAAGAGAAAAACGGGACAGGGGAAGCCGAATGTCCACCCGTTGTATATTTCACTGTAACCTCTTTCTTGTCATAGTCACCACCATGGATAGCAATACCACCAGTTTCATGGTCCGCCGTGATAACCACCAATGTGTTTCCGTCTTTTTCTGCAAAATCGAGCGCTTTGCCTACCGCCCGGTCAAAGTCAATGGTCTCGCCTACCATGTATTCCTGGTCGTTATTATGTCCACCCCAATCTATTTGGGAACCTTCCACCATCAGGACAAAGCCTTTCTTATTTTCCGACAATTGCTCTATCGCCAATTCCGTAGCATTTGCCAGAAAGCCATTTTCTCGCTTATCAACTGGTTCCATCCCGTCTTCGGAAAGCAACACGCCCAGATTACCGGAAATATCCTTAGCTTCAGCCAAGGAATAAACTACCTCGTAACCCTTTTCCTCCATTTCTTCCGATATGTTCCGGCCATCTTTCCGCCGCTCAAAATATTTTCTCCCGCCACCAATGAAAAGATTGATGTCGCTATTCAAATAATCTGCCGCAATTTCTTCCTGCATATAACGTGAAGGTTGATGGGCCACGAAAGAGGCCGGAGTAGCATCAGTCAACGAACTGGTAGCAATAACTCCCGTCGATAAGCCTTTCAAAGTAGCCAACCGGATAATCGAGTTCAACGGGACACTGTCCGGAGTCATACCGACCATTCCGTTGTTCGTTTTCGTGCCTGTGGCAATAGCCGTTCCACCGGCAGCCGAATCGGTTGTGTAACTATTGGCGGAGTTCGTTCGACGCAAGCCAACAAAAGGACAACGGTCTGTCATGTTCAGGTGTCCGCCATTCTGCGTATAAGCAGCTTGAACCTGATTGATTCCCATCCCGTCACCAATCATAATAATGATATTTTTCGGGCTTTTGGCTAAGGCCATGCTTGCAAAAGCAAGCCACAATACTGCACAATTAAATAATTTTTTCATCTATTCTTAATTCATTAATTCCATTATATCACTAAATAAGACACAAATCATATACAATTCATCATTGTGTTACAAACTATAAATGAATGTTCGGAATGTGGTTCGTTCCACAACATACCACCACACATATTCATTTTTCTCGCTCACAAACAACGCATCATTATACACTATGGGATAACTGACGCAATCCCAACACCAAAACATCCTTCCCACCCATTCCGAAGTTCGACCAATATTCCGGCAAATAAAACTCGGGCTGCGGAGCTGCCTTCCCATGACGGCAGATGTTATAGCAGTTACAGACTTTTTCAATAATCTTATCATCCAACAGACGGCTACACATTTTACTTTTTAGGAGGCTTATTCGGTAAAAGTAAACCATTCCAGATTCATTATGTCTTCTTCTTTTGCAAGAGGATCACCTCTGAAAACCATTACGAGGGCATGTTTGCCTTTTACCGATTTGACTGATGCTTCATGTAATACATAGGCAGTCTCACCTTGCATCGGTTCCAACTCACAGACACCTATCAATTCTCCTTCCGGACTATCCAAACGCAGCTCAATCTTGGCAGCACGGTTATTATCCCATGTTTTGCAGATGAAACGTTTCACTTCCGCTTAATCGAAATCGTAGTATTTCCAATAAGCATAATCACCATCTCTTATTTCCGCCAAATATTCTACGGGAATGTCATATTTCGGATAACGGGCGACTACAGTAACATGTCCTCCCATCAGACAGGCTCTTGCTGCATCCATCCGCAACAATGGAGACATCGGTCCGCCAATACCTTGCGTTGTCATTTCTACTTCTTGAATAGTGCCGTCCGGATTGAAGGTAATAGGTTCCAAACATGCCTTGCGCATCATTGCTCCTCCGTGCGTAGGCCGATGGTAGGCAATATACCATTGACCGTCCACTTCAAAGATACAACCATGATTATTGACTATCCTCCGATTGCTGCCCCAATTGTCGATGATAACTCCTCGATAGGTGTACGGTCCGAAAGGAGAAGTTGCTGTTGCATAGTTTAATGTTGCACAATTAGATTCTCCGTGCCGTTGGTGCCCCCCATATATATAATAATAAATTCCGTTTCGTTTCCGAACAGAACTTGCTTCATTAAAAGCATGCTCCTCATACGTCAGCAAACTGTCGTGCACGGCTCCCTCAATCGTCAGCATATCCTTGCTCAATTTAGCTCCTTTCGCATACCCTTGCCCCCAGAACAGATACCCCTGTCCGTCATCGTCAATGAAAACCGACGGGTCGATTCCGCTGATACCTTCGATTTTCATACCCTCTTTAAAGGGGCCATACGGAGAGGAAGACACAGCCACACCTTCGTCCTCACCACCTCCCTCCAAACAATAATACAGGTAATATTTCCCGTTATGATAAATACAATCCGGAGCATACAGCGTTCGGTCAGTATAATTCGTTTGTTTCCCTTTACCGGTAGTCGCAAACGACATCTGCTCCACATTCCAATGAATCAGGTCGGAAGTAGACAATACATTATAAGAATGGGAACACCAAACATGTTCGGGTTCATCACGTGAACCGTACACATAAATCCTACCGTCAGGCATTGGTCGGACTTCTGGATCCGCAATATATAACCCGGGAGGAGAAATCGGATTCAACATCCTGTCCGCCGTTATTCCTGTTTCGTTTTTTTTCTGATTAGAAGTACAAGCTACTAGCGCTACCAGTAAAAAAGAGCACCCGATTCCTAAAAATATCTTTTTTTTCACCGTAACACGTATTTATTTGTTTCTACTGTTTTTCTTGATTCTATACATCAATATCGTCCTCAGACTTCCTTCGTTTATAGATTTCATATCAATCATTTAGGCCAGACTTTCCATTCCTGCGCACCGCTTTTCTCCACCTCTATCGGTCCCGGGTAAGGATGCACAGCATTCCGCTTATTTCCCAAATAGTCCTTGTCGATGGCAATGGGACTATCATCCGGATTCACAAATGCTTGTTGAGGGATAATCGCCTTATCCAATGTTTCGGTAGTCACTAACCGGCTTTTCGGATTCGTGATACCTTCCTGGGGGACATTCATCTTCAGATACCAACCGTCAGCACGCTGCTCCAAACGGATAGCAGAGTCAAAACCGGAAGCCTCCACAAAATCTTTTTCCCGCTTGTCGGGATGTGCCCCTGCCGTAAACAGGTTGCCTTTGTAACGGATAGGTAGCAGGCATTCGTCCCAGTTACCCAAAGAGGCCTTTTGGGCGAAATGGTTGTTCACCCATTGCAAGTCACCTCCCATATTCCGCACATTGCCGACCGAGACCGTCCCATGCGGTTCGTAAAAAAAAGAATACCTACCCCCGGCGCAACGGTCTAATCCGGCAAACACCTTACCCGTCACCAGATTGTGTACCCCGGCAATCCCTTGCGACAGATTCAGCGAATAGCCGGACAATAGGATATTGTTTGCCAAAAGTATCGGGCCGTGACAAACCTCTATGAAAATATCCTCCTGCACGTTGTTGTCGTGAAACAGATTGCCCGTCACCTGCATACCTTGCGAACCCCAGTCGAGCCACAAACCACGGATGGTGTTATAGATATGATTGTCTCTGATGATGGCATCCACGGCAAAGTGCAACTTGATACCCGCCATCTCGTCGCCTTCGAAAGTCTCGTCCAAACATATATCATGAATTTCATTACCCTCTATCACACTGAAAGCAGCGCCGCTGCAACCGACAATTCCCGCTTGTCCGCAATCATAAATATGATTGTTGCGAATGACATGGAATCCGGCATCCTCTTTATTCCAAGAAGCATGGGCGAAATAATCCAACAACTGCTGTTCCGTCTGCCCTCCATCCGCTTCCGGATAGACTCTCGGAGGCATGAAACGGTAATGATGCGAATGGCCGAATGTCGGTCTGCCCAACGAAATACCGGCACAACGGGAGTTACGGATGGTATTGGCTTCAATCACCCATCCTTTTGCCCAGCGCGGTCCAATCAGACCTGGCTGTTCGGCTGAGGGAGGTGCCCAGTTAGTAGCGGCATTCTCCAGAATAAATCCGCGGACAGTGATATAGTCTATCCCTGTCTTCTCCGGATAAAAGACTTGCGGACGAACTGTAATCTCCACACCTGCCTTATTGGGATTCACACTATCAGGGAACTGTGCCCAGATAGAAGTCTTCCCCTTTTCAGGCAACTCCGGCGCACGAACGACCAAACAGAGGTTGTGTTTGCCCTCCAGCACTCGTTTCATCGGAAGGCAGAACTCTTCGAACTTCTCCCAGTCACCCGTATTCGTCACCTGCGAGGTTCCCAACAATTCCCCATCAGGCGTATCCAAACGCATTTCGACTGTTCCCCCCTTGCCTAATGTAGCCGCCTGAAAAATCAGTGTATCCGAACCTGTACCAAAATCCACCTGGTCGAAATACATCTCTGACCCATCTTTCAAATAACCGAAAGGCCATCGGTTGACAATCGTAATGCAAATAGCCGCATCGCCCCCTTTTACCGAAGCATGCATGGAAGTCTGCCGTTTGCCACCCACCGGCTCTACCCATTCGAAATTCATCAATACAGGGCCACCGTTGCCGTCGGCTTCGGCATACCAATGCGGTTGTTTGCCATCAAGTGGCTGCAACACATCTTCTAACGAAAACGTCTCACGGATACGTTTCCCCTCAAGAAGCACCATTCCTGTGTGGTTCGGACGTCCTTTGCCACGATACCAACTGCCATATATCTGTTCGTCAAACGGATTGCTCTCGCCAAAGAACGAATCAGGCAAAGTCAACTTCCACGCATTGTCTTGTACTTTTTCCCAACCCTTAACCCGTTCCGAACCGCTAATAACCACCCGTTCGCCCGGTGCAGCTTGATAAATGATACGTTTCTCGTCCGATTCACCGCCACGAGGCGGTACCACCCGTTCCCGATAAATTCCTTCATGCACGGTAATCACATCGCCCGGCATCGCCTTGTCAGCAGCCGCCTGAATAGTTCGCAGCGGTGCAGACAAACTGCCCACATTTGTATCCTTTCCTTTTACGGACACATGGTATTCCCGTGCAGACAAATGGCTGCACAAAAGGAATACCGCAATCAAACACACAAACTTCTTCATCTCCTTACATTATATTATATTATATTATATTATTGCACCAATCTATATTATTGCACCAATCACTCTAAGTAAATCCCGACTATTTTTTACTCTATTTGTATAAAGTCACTTCAGCCAGTTCGGCACGCCCCTCGGAAGCATCTTCGATTGTTATCCTGAAATACTTCAGTCTCTTATTCATCTGTACAGACTTAAAATCTCAACCCGTACATTCACGCTTATACAGAAGTTTCCACGAAGATCCGTCTTCCGAAACCTCTAACCGATGCTTATACGAAGAACTGTCTTTCGGAAAACGGATACGGCTGGCGATAATCTCTGTAGACTCTTTCAAAGTCAATATGACTGATTTTTATTATACGTATCCATTGCCTAGATTCCTTTTTCTTCATCTCTGCGGCATCCTGATAGGGTTTCGAACGGATGGAAATCACCAACCAGTTCCCATCTCCGAATCGAGACAGGATTCAGCCTTCTGTCTCACCGGCTGCATCCTTTTCTTCTTTCTTTTATTTCACTTCAATTTCTATCGAAGCAGATTCCAGACCAGCTCCACTTACTTTTACCTGCATCTTCCCTGCAATTCCTTCCTTCCCTCGAACAATAGCCAATGCCAAACCGTTGAACGACTCCCGTTCAGCACTTTGGAACGGAGTGAATGATGTAGGATCACCATTATCCGTAGCAACCAATTCATTCAAATGTTTATTACTGATTGACTGAAGGAACAGAGCAAAATTTCTATACAAGAACATCATGATGCTCCTATCTTACCTATTTCCTCTATTACACCTGGCTATTTAAAAAGTGTAATTTCCGCCAGTCCTGCTCTTCCCTCCGACACATCGTCTATAGTCAGCCGAAAGTATCTGAGTTTCTTTCCCAGACGTACCGGTTTAAAATCCCAACCCGTACATTCACGCTTATACAGAAGTTCCCACGAAGCCCCGTCTTCCGAGACCTCTACCCGATGCTTATATGAAGAACTGTCTTTCTGGAAACGGATGCGGCTGGCGATGATATCCGTCGGCTCTGTTAGTGTCAGTGTGATGACCTGCGGAAAAGTATCCTCGCCGGCAATCCACCAACTGAAATCATCACTGTCGGTCAGGTTCGATTCCGGATAACCGTCTTGGGTGGAGGAAACCTTAACCGATTCAATTTCCGCTACCGGCCTTTCCAATATCTGTTTGTCCCAACGGGTCGGCTTGACAACTACACCATCTTCCTCATTGCCGGTAAAAGGACGATGGTAACCGTCCGGCAGGTATTCTCCTTCAAAACGACGGGTAGTAATCTCCGTTTTACCGCTCTGCAGTCCCTCCGATGTAGCCGTCAGGGTAATCCGTCCAGCCTTCTTGGTAGTGCGGACAAAAGCAAATCCAACGCCCCCTTCTACGCGCTGCGGGTTGATGCCGATCCGGCGGATACCGTCACCTATCAATGTACCCTCACCAGTAACAGTAATACGAATCTCCGCATCTGAAGTGTTTACTCTTGTACCGTTTTCATCGCAGATGATGAAATAGACCGGAATCATATCGCTACCGTCTGCAACCGGAATGACAGGATGATCGGAAACAACCACTTCCACATGATGAGGTGCACCCGGAGTACGGACCGTATGAGTGGTAACTACTTTCCCGTCCACCACGCCTTCTGCTTTCAGTTCTCCGCTTTCATAGCCACCGGCATTGAAGAGATAGAGCGGACTTCCGCCCTTTTCGATGATGGCTCCATAAGTATCCTTCTGCGCTTCCCGTGTCTGCTGTCCAATCAGTTTCCCATTCCGGTAAAGACGGACTTCATCGCAATTAGAAAAGACCGGTATATCGGTTGTCGATGAGATGTATTTCTCCGAGGAGTTGAAAGAAGCGATATGTACCATCGGCCCCTCATAAAGTCCCGGTTGAGAGACTTCTTTCGGACGCATGCTCTGCATCATGTAGTAGCTGAACTTCGGATAACGGTTCACATCGACCACACCACAGAACATCGTATACTCTTCCGCCCCCCGGTTATAGTCGTTGTAACTCCACAAGAAATGACCGCCCATACGCGGATTGGCATCCAGCATGCACCAGTCGAAATAGCCTTTCCCTATCAGCTGCTGGAAACGTCCGCGGCATTGCTTCATCTGCTCCTCTTCATTCTCATCCAGGCGTACACGCGGTTTTTCACCTACTCCGTCACCCCATTCACGCGTAAGGAGCGGCTTGACAGCAATCTGGTCGTCCAGGTAATTACTCATCACATTCCCGTCCTTCGGGAAACGGCCCACCTGTTTATAGAAAACGTCATAGTAAGGTTCCGTCTCTTCATGGCTGAAATAGTCGGCAGATGTATACATCTGATTGCCGGGATACTCTTCATGGGCAATCCGATAAATGGCTTTGACCACCTCCAACGGATAATGCGTCTCATTCAGCGCAGTCTCCCAAAGGACTATGGACGGATGGTTACGGTCGCGACGAATCATCTGTCTGGCCACCTGGCAAAGCCGTTCGGTAAATACCGGATCCTCGTTGAAATATTGCCATCCGGGAATACATTCAACCACCAGCAGTCCATACCTGTCGCAAGCTGCAAGAAAAGCCGGGTCCTGGGGATAATGGGCGGCACGCACGGCATTATAACCACCCCGTTTCATGTCGATCACATCACGTTCCTGCATGGAATTGGAAGCCGCATCCCCTACATACGGGAACGACTGATGGCGGTTGGCCCCGACCAGGTAAAGATGTTCACCGTTGATAAAGAAACCTTTGTCGCGGTCGTATCGGATGGTACGGATACCTATTGTTTCCGTACGGGAGTCGACCGTCTTACCGTCCACCTTCACCTGACACTCCAGTTCATAAAGGTGCGGATGATAGGGATGCCAAAGAAGTGGCTTACTGACAGTCAGGGTCTGCTCCAGACAACAGTCGTCTCCACCTTCCAGTGAGAACGGATTCTCCTGTTCTGCCACCACCTTTCCTTCCTCATCCCTCAGCACGGACTGCAACACCCCATTGCGGCATTCCCCATGACCGTTCTTCAGGCTGGTACGGACTGCCACCAAAGCTTCTTCCTTCTCCACTTTCGGGTAAGTGATGAAAAGTCCACCGCCCGCCACTTCATCCGCCTCCAGTTCGTCGGAGATATGTAGCTTGTCGGTGACAACCATCTTCACATCCCTGTAGATTCCACTGTAATAATAAAAATCCAGACGATCCTGGGGCTTTCCCGGAGGAGTCAGCGAATCGTATGCGGCAGACACACGCAGAGCCAGGAGGTTGTCATCGTTCCAGTTGACATAATCAGAGATATCCGATGTGAAACCAACATACCCTCCCTTGTGTTCTGTCACCTTATGACCATTGACAAACAGTTCACAAGCATTCATCACTCCCTCGAACGACACGGCGATACGTTTACCCGCATAATTCTCCGGAAGTTTGAAATACCGACGATACCAGCCGATACCGTCGTAGATAACATCCCCACCGCAATGTTTCTTTTCCAGTTGCATGATATGAGGAATGGTTGCAGGTATCCATCGGGAATCATCCAGACCGACATCTTCACCGTGTGCAACATCCCCACGATAGAAAGCCCAGTCCGTATTCATATCCAATGTGATACGGGCATTTTCTTTTCTTGCACAGGCAGTACCTATCAACACCAGAAGCAATACCCATATACTGTTCATCTTGGTAAATCCATTCATATACAATAACTCCATTTTATTTATACGGTGATTGATCTTTATTAAACTTCTCCATTTGTCCGGATTCCTATTCCTTCATTTCTGCAGCATCCCGATAAGGGGCTATTTCCATGGACTTTATCACGGCTCCGTTGACCGTCTGGCGCAAGCCCAGAACCAGGACATTCTTCTTGTCCTTACCGAAATTCAACCAGCATTCGGGCAGATAGAATTCCCGCTGCGGACCGGCTTCCCAATGGCGGCCGATGTTGTGGCCATTCAACCACATGAACCCGTTGCCGGAAGCGTTAATCCTCATCAGCCAGGGAATCCAGACAGAGGGGTTCTGAGAAGGTAAGGTAAACTCGATACGATACCAGGTCAGCAGCCCGTCCTGTTCTGCCACCGGCTGTATCCCGTTTCCCTTCCGGGGAATCTCCGAACGGATGTCAAGCGGAACCACCGACCAGTCCCCATCGTCGAATCGGGGCAGAATCCAGCCTTCTGTCACACCAGCCGCATCAGCAGCATATTCCCATTCAAGCGGATGCGACAAAGCTGTCTCCGAAACGGAAAGCCCGGCTTCACGGATTCCGGAAAGTTCCTCCATCGGTACATATCCGTGGGCATGGCCCAAATTTTCATAGACAACCAAAATCTCATTCTCCCCTTCCTGTAAGGTGCCGGAAACATCGAACCGGTTGTCATACTCATCCGGACGTATACGATCAAAACAGTTCCGTGTGGTCCATGTCTGTGCATCAGCTTTGTCAGGGAAAAGACGGACGACATTCTTCCCGTTCACCTGTACAGATACAATATCTCGTGTAAACATATTGAACAGCAGATACTTCTCATTTTCCACCTGTTGTCTGCTCAAGTTCACTTTGGCCCGGAACAGGCTATACCGGAAATCATTAATGCCTAAATCAGGCAAAGAGACCAAACGAGATAAAGGAATCCATTGTGCTTTCTCTGTCGAATCTTCCCTCCTTTTCACCGAGGCGATGCGCACCGGGGCAGGTAAACGAGAAGGACGTTCTATGGCAGATTGTTTTTTAGGCCACCACACACCTTTCTCCGGATTCTTTTTTACAGGTATTACCAACACCTTCGTATCCAAAGGACCCAACTCATAGGTTACCTGTATCGGTGACACAGCCAAAGAATCCCCCTTTTGGGATTCGTCTACTTGCATCAATACTTTATTCCCATTCTGATCGATATTATACATCGCCTGCCGAGGCGACTGTATCTTTCCCGGCAATAAAGTTGCCTTCCCTTTACAGAGTTTACCCGTATCCGTGTTATGCAGAAAGACAAACAAAGTACCATCTTTCGCCATCCTAACTCCTCCGAATACAGATTCTGGAACTCCTTCTATCTTACAAGGTCCTCCCGTAGATCTTACCAACTGCGATTCATACTTATGAAGGAATTCTCCCAATCCTTTTGCTGCCAAATATTTATCACCCACAGCACCACTTTCATGGATAGCGGCATTGTAATCATACGAAGTAGTCATCCCGCGGGCTCCCCAACCGGAAAAATGGGTACCTCCGGCAAACATGTAATAGTTTATCCCCGTACATCCGCCCAACATGCTCATCAGACCAATGGCCTTGAAATGACGGGCATCCGAATAATGCTCTTCACTCAGCGTACCAGTCACCAGAGAAAACCACCCCCCCTGCAGTTCTGTCACAAAGCCGGGAGCGTCAGGCTGACTACTCTTCAGAGAGACCATCCGGTGGGCACAACTCGGTGCATCCGACTGGCCGACATAATAATTGTCACAATCGAACACCTGAGAAAGTTCCTTATCGCTGCTTCCACGACATTCTCCAGTCAGACAAGTAAAGACTGGAATATCGAACCCGTTCCGACGCACGGAACGGTAGAGTTCCTTCAAAAAATAAGACTTGTTCTCACACCCATGGGCATTGTATTCATTCTCTATTTGGATAAGGATGATACCTTTCCCGCCTTTCGGCTTTCTGGTAAGCTGTTCATCGGCCAATGCCTTGCAGACAGCATCGAACCAATGGACACACCAACGTACGTGGGTAGGATCCGCACTGCGCAACCAAAGCCCCTGATAGCCCTGAGGACGGAATTTAGCCAACCAACGGGGATATGCTCCTCCCGAGAATTCCGCACAGATGAATGGTCCCGGACGAACTATCGTATAAAAGCCAAATTCATCCTGTGCCATCTTCAACCATCTCTTTATATCAGAAAAGTCAAACTTTGTCGTATCTGATAATCCCGCAGGCATTTCCCGTTCATGCCAGTTCCATGGAACATAAGTCTCTACCGTATTAAAGCCGGCCTCCTTTATCTTCTGGAAACGGTCACGCCACAATTCTTCGGGACAACGGAAATAGTGAAAAGCGGCACTATAGATGAATACATCCTTACCGTCAATGGTCATACAAGAACCGTCATAACGAATACGGTCTGGATTTGAAAACTCTTTTGCCGGTATCGTCTCTACCGCAAACAAACGGAAAACGGACGTTACAGCTATCATAAACAAAATTATCTTCTTCATCGATTTCATATAATAAAATGTCATAATCAAATATCACTCAGTATATGATTCCAATAGTAATTCAGGATATTTCTCCGATATTTTTAATACCAATTCGGCAAACAGTGTATTGGCCCACGCAAACCAACCTCTGGAAAAATCTGCAGGATTATCTTTATGAAAACTTTCATGAATAAATCCGGTATTCCCATCCGTATTGACCAATACACGCAGACATTCCGCTATCTCTTCCTTGTCTTCAGAAGTCAAAGCTTTCGAAATTATACTCATCGGCCAGATTTTATCTTTGCCACAATGTGGCCCACCGATTCCTTCAGCCACTGTTCCCTTAAAAAAATATGGATTATGCTTACTCCACACAAATTTGCGTGTATTCTGATAAACCGGATCATCTGCATTTACATATCCAAAATACGGAACAGAAAGCAGACTTGGATTATTCGCATCGTCCATCAGATTACATCCACCATATCCATCCACCTCATAAGCATAGATTTTACCAAAAACCGGATGATTCACTATTCCATATTTCTGTATAGCTTCATCAACTTCTTTTTTCAAACGTTCTGTCTGATTAAGTAAATTCTTTCCGTTACCGGTGGTTCTGATAATTTCAGAAAGCTGACGCATAGAGGCAACAATAAACATATTCGATGGAACCAAAAAGCCAAAAATTGTAGCATCATCCGATGGCCGGAAACAGGAAACGACCATGCCCACCGGATTAACCGGATTCCCGGTTCGGTTCACTAATGTACCGATAGCGTTTCCTGTATGACGCTCGAAAGAATAAGGACCCTCACTTTCTTTACGTTGCTGCTCCTGAAAGGTTTTCAGCACTAATGCCATGGCTTTTTCCCATTTAGCATTGAATACCGAATCGTCCCCTGTTGCCTTCCAATACTGATAAATCAAACGGATAGGATAACACAGAGAATCTATCTCCCATTTTCTCTCATGAACATCTTTACACATTCTCGTGCCATCAGATTGCCAACCATTACCTGTGGGACCATCATTGAAAGCATTTGCATAAGGGTCTAATAATATGCAGTCTAGTTGTCTGCTTATCAAGCCTTTTATCATTTCCTTCAAATCGTTATCCTTAGCTGCTAACGATAAATAATTCTGTACCTGTGCCGATGAGTCTCTCAACCACATAGCATTTATATCTCCGGTTATTACAAATGTATCAGGATGCCCATCCCTTATCCTAAATTTTACAGTCGTATCCAGTGTATTTGGAAAACAATTGATAAACAACCATCTCAATTTAGGATCAATAATTTTTTTAGCCACCTTATTAATTTCTTTTTCGACTAGCTTTGATGTAAAAAGTCTTTGTTCAAATGGTGGACGCCGTGAAACATATGTTGCATCGTTTTCAAAAATTATCTTATCAGACTTTACACATGCTGACAAAGCTACACATACAGTAAAAGGTGAAAAAAATAAATTAGCAAGTAATATTTTATATAAAACATGCATATCACCAGAAATTTAACAACAATAAGACTTCAATTATAAGTCTATGCATACTTCTACAAAGAGTACATAAAAAATACTCTTTATAGAAGTAAATGCACATGAGACTTACTCTAACCTTAAAACAACAATGATAAATGAAGAACTTAAAAATATAAACACACCCTTTTTACTAAGAGGCTCCTAAAAGAATTCCCATTTACAAATCTTATATTTCTTATCAGAATAATTCTTTACAATATATTTCCAATTAGTCTTTGAACCATTCGTTTTTAAAAGTAAAATATTAAATTTATTTTTCTTATAATCAAATGATTGACCATCATCTTCAATTAAACGGAATGTTGCTTCATTGGAAATACCATATCCTCTACATGTAATTTCAAAAACAGTATTTTTATTAATATATAACTCTGGTTTAGCTACCGGTATTACACTATTTTCTTTTACATATATAGGTAATTTAGAATATTCAGTTTCAATCTCATAATAGTCACCACCTACATATTTCTTTCCTGTATGAAAATCAAACCAATTACCTTTAGGAAAATATACTTTACGTTTATCGCCTTTATTATACAAAGGTGCAACCATCATATTTTCACCTATCATATATTGGTCATCTATACTCCAAACATTTTTATCTTCTACATAATCCATTACTAAAGGACGAAAAGGAGGAGTTCCTTTTTCATAATAGTCAAAAAATGCTGTATACAAATAGGGTATCAGACTCATACGTTGATTCAATAGCTTTCGTACAATATCCTCCATATTCTCTACATTGGGTAATTTTTCACCTTTATTATTTTTTTCTTTATCAGGCTGCCACCAAGAAGGCATGTCCAAATACCACATATTCAAAACAGCTTGTGGCGATAATAATACAAGCTGTAATCTATGAAATAATTCTTCAATAGAAGAAGATTCACGTAATTCTGGAGACCATAACAAACCACCAAAAGCAGCATTGTTTATCATTTGAATATATTGCTTGAAATCATACGTATCACTATATAACGTAGCGGGCACTGAGGACATAAATAATCCTGACGAACGGTAATCTTGAAATGTTCTAATATTATTCCTTTCAAAAAGTTCATTCATCATTTTTACATATAACGAACCGAATATTTGGTGCATCTGTTCACCATCCATTCCAGAAGGAAATTCAGACATATCAGGAAATCCCCAATTTCCTTCTCCTGAAGAAATATCTGAATTATCACATTCATCCATTTTAAATGAAGCAATGCCATCATCTACCAATATTTGATGATAATCTGTATATATTTTACGAGCATCTGCCAAAGAAAAATCAGGTACAAGACCACTCCAGACCAAGAAATTTCCAGAAAACGGTTTTAACGGCTTATAAATTGGAGAATTAGGGTGTACATAAGCATGTTCCCATAAATTTAATTTAAAACCCTTTAAACTCATATTCGAAATAAATTGTTTATAACTTGGGAAACGCTTTGTATCCCATACATAAGAACATGAATATGAATTAGTTTGCCATCTAGGCTCTAGTCCCAAAACATCACATGGTAGTTTTTTATCTCTAAAATATCCTGCTATATCTTCTACCTGATGCTGATTAAAGTCATATTTCGTCCGATATTTTATTCCTAATCCCCACAAAGGAGGTAAGCATCCACCGCCAGACAACAGATTATATCGCTCTACAACCTTACGCAAATCAGGTCCTGTTATAATGAAAATCTCAACACCTTTTGTATTAGGTACATCAATATACACATATTTTGTACTACTTTTTACAGTATACAAATCTTCAGCAGAGGTAATATTTTTATCATGATTGCTCTCCTTAATGGTTACTCCATTTTCTTTTAATTCATTTTCAGTACCACACAAAAAAGTTGTATACTTTAAGGTATTAACTAAAATACCATACCCCAACGTAGAAACATAAAAAGGCTGCGGCGCATGTGTATATCCCAAATTCTTTAATGGATGATCATTTACAATAGGTTTCTTCTTTAATCCACGCTGAGTAAAACTTCCCATTTGTAACCCAAATCCATATAACTGTTCACTCTCTTTCAAAGGAACATAAACTGAACATCCACGTTTATTTTGTTTAATAACAACCTCAGACAAATCAAAAGGTAATGTCTTTACAGCACTTTGCTGCATATTTTCAGACTTAGGCTTACAACCCAATAACTTAAAAGGTGTATACGGATCTACATCTCCTAAAGTCAAACTAATAACTCCGGGAGCAATCTCTTTAATACTCACTTCACTATGTACAACAGAAGATGCACTTATGAACAAAGTACTAAATTCCCATAATATTAATAACAATATTGAATTCCTCATTACGATCTTAAAATTAAAACTAATTTTATAAGTAGAGAAGCTTATCTATTTAGAATTCAATAAATAATACCTCTCTACTATAACCATTAAAAAAACAAATCAATAATTACTGTAATGGATCAAACGAACCGCCCCATTCATTATTTTGTTCCAATTTCGAATTACGATCCAAATCTTCCTTTTTAATAGGATAGAACCAATGGTTCAAATCAAGATTAAACCTATAAATACTTTTATCACCATCCACACAATCTATATACTCAAAATAGAATAATTTACGTACTTCAGGATCCATCATATCCTTGTTCCAATCAAATTGTCCCTTCTGAATAATCGAATAATCATCTATTACCGGATATAAAGTGGAACGATATTGAAGATTATTCAAAAGATCAAAACGTTTCCAACGTCGTAAATCATTCCAACGTTTCCCTTCATATGCAAATTCAATGAAACGTTCGTTTACATAAGCCTCTCGAATCTCATCCTGACTGGTAGCCGTTATGCCATACCTTCCGTCTGTAGACTGAATTCCGGCACGTTTACGAATATCATACAAAACTTGTAATGCTTCAGTTTTTTTATCTAGTTCATTTGCACATTCTCCGTAATTCATCAATACTTCAGCAAAACGTATTTCTATCCAATCTGTCTCAGCATTATAGATTTCTGTAACAGCTAAATCATCTAAACCTTTCTTTTGGAAAAAATTCGCACCAGATGGCATTGTTCTAGATATTTCATCCAGTACCAAAGAAACATTTAAATCACCATCTTTCCTCCAGGCATTCCAAAACTTCATATTATTCTTCAGATGATCAGGACAATAATATTCCATCCCTGGGCAAAAGATAGTAGCGTGGAAACGAGGGTCTCTATTAACATAAAAATCTGATAAAAATTGCTTATTATAAGTCCTATCATTTTTTAGCCGGTTTAAATCAACCTCCAATGGTGTACCATCTAACTTTGGATATGCCATTATTAAAGAAAAAATAGCTTGATTACAACTCGCCATACCCATAGTCAATGGTTCAGGACGTATAGCATTTTGATCAAATGCATGATCCGGATAATAAAACTGGTTTACCATAATCACTTCTTTATTCTGCTCATCATACCAAATATCAGCAAAATTACCTTCATAAAGTCCTTTACCTACACTTTTCAGAAAATTGATAGCTGCTTTATTGGCATCATATGCATCCTGCCAGCGCTGTTGATCATTGTTGGGATTAAACAGTGGACTGGCATATTGTAGCAATACACGGCCTTTAAAAGCCATAGCACAGCCTTTATCGATACGACCATAGTTTTCATTTTCCCATTTGTCAGGCAAACTGGCTATTGCCTCATCCAAATCCGCTAATATCTGTTTCACACACTCTGAAGTAGAACTTCTTGGAACCAACAATGAATTTAAATCTGAAACATCCTGCGGCTGTAAAATCATTGGAACTCCTCCCAAGGAGAATACTTTACCCCAATAATCCCATGCGCGCCAAAACAATGCTTGTCCTCTTAATTGCTTCTTTTCATCTTCATTCAGTACAGTTACACTCTCAAGATTAGCTAAAAAATAATTTATCTTATCAATATTCTTATAATCCAATCCCTGAGCACAATTATCCACTGTTATTTCACCACGCACATATTGACTCATATCAGTAGGTCCATTCATACCTTCATCCGTATTATTGGCAGAAATAGGCCAACCTGGCATCATACTTCCATAAATATCAGTCAAAAAAGCATTGACCATATCTGGATTCTCCCATACTCCATCTGGTGTTATAGCACTGGTATTTTCATAATCCAAACTGCAACTCCCCAATAATAAACTACAAAATAAACCAACAATTATATTTTTCTTTTTCATAGCTGATTTGTACTTAAAATTTCACATCAATACCAAAGTTGAACGAACGCATAATCGGATAATCATTTCCTCCTCCCAATTCAGGATCATAATATTTAAAACTACTCCAACAGAACAAATTGGTTCCAGAAATAAATAAACGGACATTATCAAAGATTTTATTATAGAACTGATTCTTCGGCAAATCATAACTTAATGTAATGTATTTCAAGCGCATAAAATTCGCTTTCTTAAACCAGAACTGACTATCCTTATCCCGATAAGTACTCGGCACATTGGCACTAACCATACGAGGCAAAGACGCATCAGGATTATCAGGTGTCCAACTGTCATCATACCAACCGGCATACATTCGGTTCCATTCTACATTACCGGCAATGCTCCGGTATGACTTGTACAATCCCAACTCACCGGCAAACATCATATCCAGACTTAAACCTTTCCAACTACCTCCCAAATTCAAGCCATAAACTACCGGAAAATTTTTGTCACGCAGCACCACACGATCCCAATCATCAATCACACCATCGGGTACTCCATTCGGTCCAGTATGATCTTTATAAACAATGTCACCTAGTTGAGGTTTCATTCCATTAAAAGTATAATTAGGGTTTGCCGCATTGAAGTCATCCAATTCTTCTTGTGTCCGGATAATCCGGTCGAAATCATATCCAACAATACGGGAAGTAGAAGTTCCAATCGGAATATCAATCCATTGGGCATTCTCAGCGTAATCTTTATACTTGATTTCATTCCATCCATACGACAGCGTCAAGTTCCCATGATAAGTAAAATCTTTACTACTACCTTGATATCCCAATTCCAAATCAATACCTTGAGCATTCATTTTTCCATAATTTTCGGCAGGCATATCACGACTGTATGTAGTAGGCAAAGTGGCCTGACGGTTATCCAAAATGTCATACGATTTACGGAACCAGTAATCAAATGTAAAATGCCAGTTTTTAAAGAAATTCATATCTATACCTACATCATAACTCAATGCTTTTTCCCATGTCAAATTCGGATTTACGACCTTACCGTATGTCAATCCTGTATTTTTCGAAGGATCTTTTCCAAAATAAGCATTTTTAGTATCCGAATTTGATAAATAAGACTCCATCCATTGCCATCCACCCACAGAATCATCACCTGTCAAACCAACGGAACCACGAATTTTCATAAATTGAATCCACTTCTTATTAAAAAAGTTCTCTTCAGAAAGCACCCAAGCAGCAGAACCAGCAGGAAAAAATCCCCAACGCTGAGAAGGAGCAAAATTCATAGAACCATCCTCGCGAAAAGAAAACGACAACAAATATTTGTCCGCATACGAATAATTGAATTGTCCCACATACGACATACGTCCGTTTCGACTAGCGACATCTCCTCCACCATATGTATCAACACGGCTATCGCTAGCAGCCCAAAACTGGTCATATAAATATACCGGAAACGTCTCACGACCTCCATAAACTTGAGATTTGTATTCCTCATACCATTCTGTCAATAAAACAGCATCTAACCTATGTACTTCATTAAATGTATTCGAGTAGTTTAAATAAAAGTTTAATTGTTGTTCATCCCCCCAATCAGAGCTTTTCTCAATATAGTCTTTACTTAACCATGAAGATTTTTTTACTCCAACAATATCTTCATCTTTTATTGATATTATACGGCCATTAGCTCCACTTTTTTTAGGTACATAAATATCATAATTTTTATAAAATCCTTCTTTAGCATTGTGTATCCAACTCTTACTATATTGAACACTCATACTCATCCCTTTAAAAAAAGGAAATTTATATGTCATTTTAAATACAGCAGTTGGCTTTAAATAGGTTTCATGATGATATCCTCCATCATTTCGTGCTCTTGCGGCAGGATTTAATGGTCCATTTGTATCTAATACTTTTCCTGATTCTGAGAACACTGGAATTTCTGGTTGAGATATCCTCAATGCAGAATATATGCCATTAGGCCATCCATTATCTTCATGTCCATCACTTGCAGTTCTACCTATTTTATTATTATTTAATGAGAATCCAACATATGCCTCTAAATACTTTGTCACATCTGCACTTACATTCATACGGAAATTATATTTATCATATGTCATGGGCTCCAGAAAACCTTGCTGTTTTACATATGATGCAGCTCCAAAATATCGTATTTTATCACTTCCTCCAGAAACACTTATGTTATGACTTTGGGTTGTTGGATTCTGCCAGACCGATTCTAATAGATCATAACCATATCCACCATTGATAGAAGCTATATGATCAATCTCTTCCTGAGTCCATTTTTGAGCAGGAGTTGTACATACTCTATTATACAACAAAGCTGTTTGCACTCCATCTGTCAAATCCTGATTACCCGTACGGGAATCAATACTAAAACCATATGAATAATTAATAGTAGGTTTACCTTCTTTTCCTTTTTTAGTTGTTACAATAATAACACCACCAGAAGAACGGGAGCCATAAATTGCTGCTGATGCAGCATCCTTCAATACTGAAATACTTTCTATTTCATTAGAACTTAAATTATTAAAATCTGTCGCATCACGTACTACCCCATCAATAACGTATGTGACCGGTTGTGGATTATATTTCTTTTCTTTCCAAGAAGAAGTTGTACGAATTGATATTTCAGGATTATTACCAGGAATACCACTTGAGGTTCCAATATTAACACCAGCCATTTTTCCGGCTAACAGATTTCCGGCAGAAGTAGTTGGTATTGTATTCAAATTTTCCCCCACTTTCATACTTGCCACAGCCCCCGTTAAAGATGCTTTCTTTTGCGACAAATAGCCTACAACTACCACTTCCTCCAAAGCCTTCGAATCTTCTCTCAATACTATAGATAAAATCTTTTGCTTGCCTACTTTCACTTCCTGATCAGCATAACCGATGTACGAAACCTGAAGTATAGCCCCTTCCGGTACGTCCAAAGAAAAGTTACCATCTATGTCCGTAATTGTTCCATTCGCCGTTCCTTTTACCACGACATTCGCACCGATAATAGGTTCACCTGTAGCATCCAGAATCGTACCTTTAACCATTTGGGATTTCTTTCCAGACTGCGTATCAACCTGTTTCCGGATGATAATATGCCCATTACTGTAAGTTGCTACGCAATCTGTTCCGTCCAACAATTTCACCAGTACTTCCTGAACCGTACCCTTTTCAGGCATATTCCGGATAACACGCGAGTCATCAATGTCCTGAGATTTGTAATCGATAAAAAGCTTCGTCTGCTTCTCGATCTGTTTAAATACACTTTTCAACGGAATGTTGCTTCCTGTCAGACGGACAGACTGTTGTTGGGCGTAGGCAAAGAGGCTGCATGTAGATAATGCGGTGATACACAACAGCCGAGAAATTTTTTTTCTACTTTCTTCTAGCATCAGATTTGTTAATTTCATATATTTGTAAGTTGAAATTTAAGTGTTTAAAAATAGTTTTGTTTCAAGGTCCTATACGAACAAAATTAAAATACTTGGTTTCAAACACCGGGAAGGGGAGTTGGCGCTGTTCTTTCCGGTTTTCTTTTTCTGATAATTCCTCCTTCTTCTACTTATTTGACAATGATACTTTTTCCCTTGATTATATATTGTATACCTATTAACTGATGCAGTATTTCCATGACATCTTCAATCTTTTCATCAGGTCCGAACTTGACGTTATACAAATCTGTTCCATAACGGGTAGCATTGTATTGGAAAGTGACTCCATACTTCTTTTCAAGAGTAAGAATCATCTGTTCGAAGGTGACATCCTCAAAAATCAGATACCCCTTGCGTGCCATCCTGAACAACGATAAATCTACCCGGTTCATCCGCACACTCTTGTCTGTATGTGAAAATACCAGCTGTTCACTCGGCTGTAGCACATAAGACTCCTCTGCCCCTTCTTTCAGACTGACCTTCACACTTCCTTCTTCCAGTGTAGCCATGGTATAATCTTCCCCGGCGTAGGACTTTACGGTAAATACTGTACCTAAAGCCTGTACATCCAGTCCTGAAGTCTTTACGATAAAAGGTTTCTCCTTATTTTTGGATACTTGGAATGAAGCTTCACCGGTCAGATACACCGTACGTGAATCCAACTGCTTGAAATCCGACGGATATAAGAGGGTAGATCCGGTATTCACCCAGACACGCGAACTGTCAGGCAATACAAGCTCACAAGTTTTGCCATACGGAACAAACATTTCACACATTTCGGTCGACTGCCGAAGAGTCAATTCTCTGGTTGTCCAATAAGTTCCACCTGCTGTCATCACAAAAATTGCGATAGCAGCCGCATATCTCATCCACCTCATCCGGATTCGTTTCCCACGATAGAACGACAGTCCCATCCGTTCCTGCAGACGGTTCCATTCATTCCACGTGTCCGAAGATATTTCCCCGGCCGATTCATCCCAATACTGATGCAACGCGTCTTCCTTTTCTGCTTGATTCTGCTGCGCACGTAACCATTTCCCGAACACAGCCCTTCCCGCCCGGGTGAAATGCTTTCCAACATACAGTTGGAACATTCTTTTGATTGATTCGTGTGTTTCCATTTTACCTGCTTTTATACATAAGTAGGTTTAAACCGGAAACACACACAAGTCAATCAAGAAAAAAATACATTAATTTTAATTTTTCTTTCGATCAATAGATAAATGAAAGAAAACATATTGATAAACAATGGCTACCTGTCAACCTACTTCAGTACATTACAGCGAAATTCTCTGTTTGGAAAGAATATTATTTACTTTTCATACAAAAGGCATATACATTTCCTCCAAAATCAGAAACAAATAGTGTATTTCCAGAAAAAGAAACCGAACTGAATATCGGGGAGCCTAAATGATATTTTGCTGTTATGTTTCCCTCATTTTTATCTATAGCATAAAGATAACCGTCCGAAGCTCCTACAAAAACAGTATTTCCAACTATTATAGGACTCGTTTCTATTGTCTGGGAGTCAGGACGTGTATATGATGATGTATAAATCAAGGCTTTTCCTACAGGACAATGCCATTTCTCATTCAATGTACTTCTGTCAAGAGCAACCAAACCATCCCTTGATGTACCAAAAATTATTTCATTTTCTGAAATGACAGGCGTGGAGGTTGCATCTACACTATAAGGTAAATCTTTCCGAACAATAATATCGCCTTTTTTTGCATCCATTATGAAAAACGCTTTATCTGATATCAGATAAAGGAGTCCGTCCTTTATTGCTGGAGATGAGGCTCTGAATCCAAGACCATCCTGCGATTTGCTCCATAACATTTTTCCTGTTTTTACATCATTCCCGTAAAGTGCCCCCCATTGTGTAGAACCTATAATCATTTCATCGGAAACTGATAATGTAGCCGTTGAACCTTGGTTTTGTCCCCAGTCACGATTCTGCCATAAAATCTCACCCGTAGAAGCATCTATGGCTTGCAGGTATTTACCTGTACCAGCATAAAGAATTCCATCTTTTGTAGCCAATCCTTCTGTCAATGAAGGTAAAACACCCATTCCAATATCCTTTTTCCAACACAATGAACCGTTGTTACAGTCTATGGCATAAATAATACCATAAATATCTTGTGCAAAAACTTTGTCCTTATCTATCGCTATCGTATTCTTTATTGAACCTTCCACATGATATTTCCATACAATCTTTCCCGTTTTAGCTTCTAAAGCATAGATAGCAGCACGGCCTCTGTTATCATCATCAACAGATGCAATATAGACCATTCCGTTATATACAATAGGAGAAGTCATGAAGATATTCCCCCCTACATTTGTAGTCCATGCAAGACTGAGCAATGAATCAAGCGGACAAGAAATGATTCCACCTATATGCTCAGAATTGGCCAAAAGGTTAGTCCAGTTTTCTCCCGGTTCTACCAACACTTCTCCCGGCGAATATTCAAACTTCTTTTCTTCTACACGCTTTTCACCATTTGAGAACTCAGCGGTAACAAACAGTTTAAGCTCCTTATTATGATATTTGCCATCAAGTGAAAGTTCAGCACCCCATGTCCAATCTGTTTTAGGGCTAAGTTTCTTGTCCTTTATTATAACTTGTTCGCCATACATACAGGTATATGTTACCTGTTTTGTCAAAGCATCCGAAGAATATACATTTACATTTATTGTATTTGATGCGGTCTTTCCTGATGGCGAAGATATACAAAGCTGATTATCTATATATGCATAACGCATTTCGGATACGAAATCACCTTTTCTATCCACACGCATTACTCTATATGAAGACGTAGAATGATCAATGCCGCCTTTGTCTATTGTACTGGAACAAACGGTATATACATCTCCCTGTTTCTTTATATGGTTTATATGCCAGTGACCATAAATCCATGCCTTCAAATTATATTCATTAAGATTTATCGATTCAGATTTTCCACTATAGATAAACTTATCTCCTTCTGTGAGAATGTCATGATTGAATACATAAACAGGAGTTCCCGGTTTCACATGTTCAAGATCATTTTTCATCCATCTACAGACATCGTCTTTGGTATATCCCGGCCAATAATCTCCTCCCGCCATTGGTGTAACAATATAATGTACATTGTCTACATCGAAAGAATAATAAACCGGTCCATAAATATTTTCAAACAAATCCTCTCCATATTTTCCTTTTACCAGATCATGATTCCCGATGCAATAATAAACCGGAACATCCATGTTCCTTGTATTTACCAGTTTTATATGAGACTTCAAACCATTCTCATAACAGATATCACCGGTATGTACTATGAACGCAACCTTTTCATTTACAGAATACCGATGAAGATTTTCCGCCCAATTCTCATTACCTTGCACTTGGGAGATTTCAGTATCAGTTATTTGAATAAACCTATGACTCCCCTTGTTGTCTATACCAACAGTATATGGAACAATGCCAAAATCATAACTTACCGTAGAATCATCAATCTTACGATAATGATTGCATACGGCTTTATATCCCGAAGGTACCGTTATAAAAATGAATCTCTCCTTTTCGTGTCCCGGCAAAACAAACTTTCCATCAGATTCCGTTTCTACAACATTCAATCCATCCGAAACTTTAATACCCTTCAGAAGTTTTTCTCCGGAATCATAAATACCATTATCATTTTCGTCAACAAAAACCTTTCCGGAATATTGAGCATATCCCGATAAAGCAAACACAGAAATAATAAATATTGATATAATTTCTCTCATAATAAAAACATTGCATAAATTTTCCCTACAAATGCATCCTACACTGATGTAACATATTTTCCTTTTACATTCGGTCTTATTTTTTTAAAGAATCATCTATTCGATGACATACCAAGTATACCCGTTTGCCGGAATAGTCACTTCCACCTGCACCGAATAATCTCTTCCCAACCTATATTCCACACTGCTGCCTTCCTGTTCCCGGATTCGGGCAGTTTCCGTCAGACCGGTATAATAGAGTGGAAGGTCTATCTTACGTGTAATAGCCTCATCTGTCGGGTTAAAGAATAAGGCGAATCCTTTTTCTTTCCCCTGCGGATTGACATGCATAATACCATCCCAGTCCTGTGCATCAGGCTTACGGAGGTGGATAATATCACTGTTCAGGACATTCCGATACTTCTTATACCAGCGTATAATATCCGTCACAACTGCTTTTGTCTCAGGTGTATCATACAGACGGGGTCCCCGATAACAAGCCTGGATTCCTGCCCCGTAATTCTGTACCATCAGCATCTTGTATTCAAACAGGTGTTCGCTGAGCGGTTCCAATGTAGCTGCAGCCCCTCCCCCATGATATTCTACCAAAGGAACAAAACTCCAGAGTGAAGAAGGAATACGTTCCCATGTACAGTCATAGTTCAACTGACGGGTATGGATTAACTGACGGTCACGCGGCAATGACCAGTTTGTTTCCCGGTAACCGATACTGGTTTTCGTGGAACCGTTCAGGAAATAGAAGTCCGGCACATTCAGATAAATACCTTTCTCGCGCATCCAGTGATACAGTTCCGTAATCTTGTGGAACTGGTTCCATTGTGAATCCTGTAATCCTTTATGATGTGTATGCAAAGTGGAGGCACAGACATCGCCCGGATAAGAACCGTCGTGTTCAAAACAGGTCATGCCGGTCTTCTCAAAGAAAATTCTGATTTTACTGAAATATTCATATCCCCAGTCACTGCACAGACAAGGCGAACTGCCAAACCTCATACCTCCCCGCTTACTGGTCTTCGGATTGATGACATCCACTTCTTCACTAATCCAGCGGCTGGCCAGAAGCGAATAACAGCCCATCTCGATACCTTTGCTACGGGCATACTCTACCAGTCCCTTGAATTTGGCAATATTCGCTTCGGATATATCTTCGGCATTCGCACCGGAACCGAAACTGAGGATAATCATCTCATAACCGGTCTCGGCACATTGGTCGACTGCTCTTCTGACCGTCTCCGGGTCACTGGAAGTAAGGTGCATGAATATAGGATTTTCTGTCAGCCAAGGGGCCACAGCACGATAGAACCTTCGGGTGAACAACCCCTTACGTTCACGGTCATCGCTATCGAAAGGCATTTCATAAACGTTGAAAGTGCAGAAGGTCTCTCCGGCTTGCAGAAGCTGGTCCGGCCCCATCTCCGGAGAAACATCCAATATGCAGCGGGTTTCCATCGGATAATTCCGCTGCGAAGTGTATTCCGGGTCCATTACCCATTTCTCGGTAATGTCCGTTTCACGTTCCGTAAAGGTACCTTTACAGGCATAGTCACTTTCAATGTGGATATTAGGAAGACGAAACAGGTCCGGATTACCGTCACCCGGCGATTCCGGCTCGGCAAAAGCCAGGTATTCCAGCTTGAAAGCATCAATATTCAAGGGAACGGACGACTGATTCTCCACTTCCATCCGTTTCCGGATAACCGGAATCTCGTCATAGACAGCGAAACAGAGCTTCACCACCACATCCTTCAACTCCTTATCTCCCCGAAGCGTAAAGACCAGTTCCTTTCCTGTAGCCGATTTTTTGTTCAGTGCCCAGCGGTTACGTGCCCAAGGAAGTGTTTCCCCCACTGACCTGATTTCGAAATCCTCTACCAGAAACGATTCCGGTATTGTGGTCATCTTATCTATCCATTCTTCTTTCAGATAAGCTCTTTCGGGTTGTCCTGCCAAACCACCGATACTCCACTTCTTTCCGTCAATCTGTAAAAAACCCTCGCCACTGACTGCACGTATCATGCTTTCGCCCGTCATCCGGTTCGTCAGATGTGTGGTAGCCAAATTCGGAAAGATACGGAATGTCCTGGCCACCATACCATTGGCAATCACAATACTCTTCCCGTCCGGCGAACGGTAAATCCCCGCCTCCGACTTTTCCGGAGTCAACAGCCAGTCGAACGGTGTCCGGTCCGAAAGCCGGGACTCCCACACAGGCAGTTTCCCTATCTGCTGCTCCAACCGTGCAATGACCGTTTCACTTTGCCTGGGTCCTTCCCCGACTGACTGGACATCCACCATCTCCGGCATCTTCCCCTGATAACCGATGACCGGAGATACCAATAACACCTGATCACCGCTCGCCCCGTCGGCCGTCGGGTCGACAACCATTTCCAGCATCCGTATATCCTTCAAGGATACATCGATTTGCTTCGGAGCGTCCCCCTGCCGGATGACACCGCTGCTATAGATTTCCTTACCATCTGCCTTCAGAATCACCTCGACAGAACCTTCCCCGATGTTACCGTCGGTTCCGGTCAATCCTAGGAACCGTTTACCTTCGCCTTCTTTGCGGAAAAGCAGCTTGGTCCCGTCCACCAAAGGCTAGACCAATAAAGAAGCATCATCATTCCCGATATCTGTGGAAAATATACTCACTTGCGTCTGGAACCGTTCCGCTTCTCCATCCAACCTGATTTTAGCCACTGACGGAGCATGTAACTTGATGGTATCATCCTCGGTAATGACCGTACCATATTCCTGCCAGACTTTGGAAAAGTCCAGATTCTTTAACGAAATTTTCTCTTGAGCCTCACTCCCCATACTACAGGCCAGAAGACAAATAAGAATGACTGCTTTTTTCATATTTTGTGTATTACACCTTTATAGATTTAAGTACTTGTACCTGTAAGTAGGTTTAAAAGGTATGCACACACAAAACAAACAACGTTTTTCTGGAAAAAATTATAAACTATCGGATAGTCAACAACAGCCAGAGATAAATGACTTTACGAAGAATGGCCAATGCTGCTGTCAGGTGATTTTCTACTGTTCGTTTGCTGATTCCCAAACGGTCGGCGATTTCCTGATTGGAAAGTCCCTCTTCACGACTCATCCGATAGACCTGCTGGCGTTGGGGAGACATCTGCCGGACTGCATTCTGAATCATGGCCTGAAGTTCACGGGCGAACAACTGTTCTTCTTCCGACTTAGCCTCTGACGTATTTTCCAGATACTCTTTTACATATTGCTCGGTCACTTCCAGATGATCAAAATAATCATACACCTTATAACGGGCCATCTGATACAGATAAGCAGAAAGAGACCTGACTTCCGACAACCTTTTCCGGTTCTGCCAAATAGACAAGAACATCTCCTGCGCCATATCCCGGCTTAATTCCGGATCATGCGTCAAGCCCGTCAGGAAACAGACCAGTTTCGGCTGATATTGAAAAAACAGCTGTTCGAATGCGTGTATGTTTCCGGCTCCGATTTCTGCCAAAATATGTAACTCAGACTTCTCCATCAATGAAAAACCCACAAATCCATTAGTTAACAACCCGCAAAAGAAACAAAATTCTTAGAATAATGAAAATATAGCAAAGAAAAAAATAATGTAACTATATCAAAATTTCAATAGTTTTTTCAAATAGGTTATACCTAAAACTGTTTGTAAAATCTTAATTCTTTGCTCAATGCTTATTTAATATGGTTATCTACAAAATTTTAACACTCAAATCATAAATGCATCATGCAAAAACACTTATATACACCACTGATATTCAATCTGTTTACACTCTTATTCAAAGATATCCCATATAATTTATCCCAAAGAACAGCTAGAACTCCGCAGAATCATATATTAACATAACGGTTGTGCAAACCACCATTAGAATGCCGACATCGCCATCAGCAATGCCAAGAGATTACTTATAGAAATGCATTTTCCCCTTCCATCAAAGAAAAATCCCAATCCTGATTTGCCAGCCGCATTTATTCCTTTTTTCAGGAGAATTTTCCTTATGGCTTACGCCATGAAAATTCACCTGAAAAAGAATGCGGCGGCAAACGGATTAGAATTAAAGAAAAGATTACAGGGATTAACTGCGACCGACGTGACGCATAGCCGTAAATCAAAGGCGGCTATCCTTATATTCTATATATGGCCTCACAAATACTGTGAAAACCCACTTTCCAAAATAACAAAACATAGCCTGCCTATCAACTCCCAAAATAAGACAGGGATTTCAGCTCCCTCCGATCTGCATAGTCAGGTGGCTTAGCTATGTTTTTACTCCTACATCCAATTCTTTTTTCTTTTTTTCCTCTGTTCCCGTTCTTTCCTATCCTTCGTGTGACATTTGATGACACCTGATGATATCTAATGTCATCTATTTGTAAATCAATTGTTTACTCAATTTATCATCTTACATTTGGACTGTGAAACAAATCAAGTAGTCACTCAAAACAAAAGATTATGGCACAAGAAAACAGTCCAGACAAGGGAAAAAGGCAAGGCCGGACAAAGAAACCGGAAAAGCCTTATGTGGAACAAATTGACGAGCTTCTGCTGGTACATAACAAGAACGACCCCAAGGAGGGTTTGGGAGTGGTCAGCAAAGCAGACGAGAAAGGTAATTATCAGACGGTTGCACCGGAGGAGAAGAATGAGAACTCATTTCTGAAATTCGACAAGAATTCGAGTATCCTCGAAAATTTTATCAAGAACTTCTGGAGCCAGCTGAAGGAACCTACGCATTTCAGGCTTATCCGCATGACCTTCAACGATTACAGGCAGAACAAACAGGCTCTCAAGGACCTGGCCGAAGGCAAGAAAACAGACGCGGTAAAGGAGTTTCTAAAACGCTATGAAATCGTACCGAAAGCAAACAATCAGAAAAACAGTCAAACAAAAGAGGAGGAAACAACAATGGCAAAGAAACAGGAACAGACAACGCAGGCTCAGCCTGAACAGGTATCACAGGTGGAAGCTGCCGCACAGGGGCGCGAACAGCAGGAACCGCAACGCCAACAGACACCCACGTACCGCTATAACGAGAATATGATTAACTGGGAGGAACTGGGTAAGTTCGGCATATCCAAGGAAATGCTGGATCAGTCTGGACAGCTTGACAGCATGCTGAAAGGATACAAGACTAACAGAACTATGCCGCTGACACTCAACATTCCTGGGGTACTGACCGCAAAGCTTGATGCACGCCTTTCGTTCATATCCAACGGCGGGCAGGTCATGCTGGGCATCCACGGTATCAGAAAGGAACCTGAACTGGACCGTCCTTATTTCGGACATATCTTCACGGAAGAGGACAAGAAAAACCTGCGTGAAAGTGGAAACATGGGACGCGTGGCTGACCTTAACCTGCGTGGCAACACGACAGAGCCGTGTCTGATTTCCATCGACAAGAATACCAACGAACTGGTAGCCGTACGACAGGAGCATGTCTATATCCCGAATGAAATCAAAGGTGTGACTCTGACTCCGGATGAAATTCAGAAACTGAAAAACGGTGAACAGATATTCGTGGATGGCATGAAATCCAATCAAGGCAAGGAATTCAATGCCAATCTGCAATACAATGCGGAAAGAAGAGGCATCGAATTTATTTTCCCGAAAGACCAGGCTTTCAACCAGCAGACGCTTGGCGGTGTACCGCTTTCCCCCATGCAGCTCAAAGCGCTGAACGAAGGCCACACCATCCTTGTAGAGGATATGAAGCGAAAGAACGGCGAACTGTTTTCATCCTTCGTTACCATGGATAAGGTAACAGGTGGTCTTCAATATACGCGCCACAATCCGGAAACGGGAGAAATCTACATACCAAAGGAAATCTGTTCGGTACAGCTCACACCGGAGGACAAGGAAGCGTTACGCAAAGGGCAGCCCATCTATCTTGAGAACATGATCAACCGTAAAGGTGAGGAATTTTCGTCATTCGTCAAGCTGGACCTGGCAAGCGGAAGACCACAGTATTCCAGAACTCCGGACGGTTTCAACGAACGACAGGCACCAGCCATCCCGGCTGAGGTTTACGGACACCTGCTTTCGGCACAGGAAAGAGCAAACCTTCAGGACGGAAAGGCTATCCTCGTAACGGGTATGAAAGGTCCCAACGGCAAACCGTTCGATTCCTATCTGAAAGTAAACGCAAACACCGGACAGCTGCAATATTTCCAGGAAAATCCGGATGTGCGTCGTAATACTTCACAACGTGCTTCACAGACTGACAATACCCAACAGCAGGAACAGAAAAAGGGAGCAAAACAGGCTGTCTGACCTGAACGGGATTTAAATCATTCAAATCATCAACTACTAAAAAAAGGAAAGAACATGAACAAGAACAATCATCATATCTACAAGGCTGAACAAATCGACTGGGAGAAACTGGAATCGGTAGGTATCAGCAGATCGCAAATTGAAAAGGACGGAAACATGGACCTGCTCCTTCGGGGAGAGGAAACCAATGTCATGTCCATTAAAATCAAGACTCCTGTATTTTCACTGACCATGGACGCCACACTCAGTCTGATTGAAGACAAGAATGGAAATCCGGTCATCAGCGTAAACGGTATAAACCCTTCAGGTGAATAAATAAGAATCCATAATGTATCATCTCTCTTTCCATACGGTAAGTCCGTATGGAAAGATATAAAAACAGAATTTATCATGATTGCCATATTAACAGACAAACCAAGTGTAGGAAAAGAAATCGGAAGAATCATCGGTGCAACCAAAGTAAGAAACGGATATGTGGAAGGAAACGGCTACATGGTTACGTGGACCTTCGGGAACATGCTGTCACTGGCCATGCCGAAGGACTACGGAACCCAGAAGCTGGAACGGAATGACTTTCCTTTCATCCCGTCCGAATTTGAACTGATGGTACGGCATACACGCACCGAGAACGGATGGATACCGGAGATTGATGCCGTGCTCCAGCTTAAAGTAATCGAGAGGGTATTTCAGGCATGTGACACCATCATTGCGGCTACCGATGCAAGCCGTGACGGGGAAATGACATTCCGCTATGTCTATCAATACCTGAACTGTACACAGCCTTGCTTCCGTCTGTGGATTTCTTCTCTTACCGACGAGTCTGTGCGTAAAGGCATGGAAAACCTGAAGCCGGACAGTTGCTACGACAGCCTGTTCCTTGCTGCCGACAGCCGCAACAAGGCGGACTGGATTCTCGGAATCAACGCCAGCTATGCCATGTGCAAGGCGATGGGACTCGGCAACAATTCCCTCGGACGGGTACAGACACCGGTACTGGCTGCCATCAGCAGACGCTACCGTGAAAGGGAGAATCATATTTCATCGGACAGCTGGCCCATCTACATCAGCCTGCAAAAGGACGGCATCCTTTTCAAGATGCGCCGCACACAGGATCTTCCCGACAAAGAATCCGCTACAATGTTTTTCCAGGACTGCAAGCTGGCACATCAGGCACAGATAACAGGTATCAGCCACAGCGTTAAGGAAATACTTCCACCGGATCTGCTTGACCTGACACAACTTCAGAAGGAAGCGAACATCCGCTATGGTTATACCGCATCAGAGGTGTATGACATAGCACAGTCCCTTTATGAAAAGAAACTGATTTCCTACCCAAGGACTTCCAGCCGTTATCTGAAGGAGGATGTGTTTGACTCGCTTTCACCAATCATGGCGCGTTTGCTATCATGGGAGTTGTTCCCTGCCGCTAAAGGAACTGGAGGTATTGACATATCCGGTTTGTCCCGCCACGTAATAAACGCAGAAAAAGCCAATGTACATCATGCCATCATCATTACAGGTATCCGTCCCGGAAATATGTCCGAAAAGGAAATGCAGGTTTACAGACTTGTAGCCGGAAGGATGCTCGAAGCATTCATGGCTCCATGCCGCATAGAAACGACAAATATTGAAGCGGTTTGTGCGGCACAACATTTCAAGGCCGAACAAACAAGAATCATTGAAGCCGGCTGGCATGATGTGTTCATGCGTTCCGACATGATCCCGACATCGGGATATTCCGTCAAAGAACTCCCCGAAGTGGAGAAAGGTGATACCCTGAATGTATGCGGATGCAACATGGTGCACAAGAAACAGCAGCCGGTAACTCCGTTCACGGATGCAGAATTGGTGGAATACATGGAACAGAACGGACTGGGCACGGTATCCTCACGTACCAATATCATCCGTACACTGGTTAACCGTAAGTATATCCGTTATTCAGGGAAATATATCGTTCCGACCCCGAAAGGCATGTTCACCTACGAAACCATCCGTGGAAAGAAAATTGCGGATACTTCACTCACCGCAGACTGGGAAAAACAGCTGGCCGGACTTGAAAGCGGAATGATAACCGGACAGGACTTCCTGAACAGGATCAGGACTCTCGCCAAGGAAATGACTGATGACATTTTCAACACCTATTCCACAAAAGAAGAATAACATCTATACCTAATCAACCAAGAGAATGCAGGCCGGAAGGTCTGCATTTTTTGTATCCGTACAGAAAAGATTCTGTTTTTCCGCTTTTAAGCGGCAAAGGTCTTGGATTGCCTGCCTTTTGCCGCAAGGCTGCCCTGAAGGGCTTGGCTGGACAGGAAAAAATCATCCCCGCTACGCTCCGGTATTTTTTCCTGCCAGGCTTTGCGCAAAAAGGCAATCCAAGAGGCCGGAGGCCTATAAAATCGGGAAAACACATCCCGATGGGATTATTCATTCATAAAATTAAGGATTATGAAACTACAGATTATCAGAAAGATTGGCAGACATGCAACAGCGATATTCCTGATTACCGGAATATGTCTGCTGACAAGCAAAGGGATTGTCCCCACCGGGATGATTACGCTGCTGTTGCTTGCAGGAGGATTCTTCGGTTTCCTGTTCAGGATACTGGTCATTATTTTCAAGATTCTTATTCTTCTGTTCATTGTAGGATTATTTGTCGCATAACCCAAAATATAAATATACATATATGGAAACAGTTGCTATAACTTCACAAGCTCCTGTCATGCCGACTGCATGGCCACAGAGCGAACATATCAGACCGGTTAAAAGACGTCTGCCCAATACAGTTGATGAACCTAAAAACATCGGCTACTATCTGGAATCGCTACGTGATATTTCCAGCAATCCGGACAGAGAGAATATTCTGAAAGAATTCTTCAAGGAAACTTATGTATAACCATAAAATTTTTCAATTATGTTTTTTCAATCAATTTATCAGATGATTACAGCAGGTACGGATCTGAATATCAATATCCGTAAAGTGGACAACAGCCTGAGTGTGACAGTCATGCCAAGGCGGAACAGCCTGAAAGAGGATACACGGCAAAACATGGTGCCATTGGTCGTGAACGGAACACCGGCAGAACTGGATATGGGCTTCCTGCAGACCATACTCCAACCGATACAGAAGGTACAGGGACTGCTTGTCAATGCGGAAAATTTCGAGAAACAGGCAGAAAAGGCTACATCACAGGCCAAATCATCCAAAACCCCAACAGTACCGGCTGAATCAAAGGAAGCCAGGGAAAAACGTGAAAAGATGGAAAAGCTCCTCAAGAAGGCTGATGATGCAACTGCCGCAAAAAGGTTCTCCGAAGCAATGACATGGCTGAAACAGGCACGAGTGCTGGCTCCTTCAGAAAAACAGAAGGAGATTGACGAAAAGATGCAGGAAGTACAGAAACAGGCCAGCGAAGGAAGTCTGTTCGGTATGGCAGAGGAACCGGAGCCGGTAATTCCCCAACCACAAGGCAATATGAACGGTCAGTCACAGCCCGGTATGCAAACAAGCATATTCCCAGAGCAGCAGACCCATACTATGAATCCTGAACCTGTCATGCAGTCTGCACCACAACAGATTCCACAGGGAATGCCTCAACCGGTATATGGAATGAACGGAGCATATATCCAACCTGCTCCAAACCGCCCCGTAATGCAAGGAACAGGTATGCCACAAGGAGCTACAATGCAGCCCTATCCGCAGCAGCCGGCTTACCAGCCTGAGACGGCTCCTTATCCACAACAACAGGTACGGCAGCCGACAAACGACCATATACCGAACGGAACAGCACAGGTACAGAACGGAAACGGACGGGAATACCAGACTGCACCGGCAGCCCATGATACATTCTGCTTCGATCCGGAAGACGAGAATGACAGGGAACTTCTAAGAGAGGACCCGTATGCGGAATATCCGGATTTTCCGACTGAGTACCGTATGAAGGACGAGGCACAGGTAGAAATGGTATACTGCTGATTATAAAAATAAATGATTTGTAAAACCAATAAACAATAAACAATATGGCACTGGAAATTAAAGGAATGAAAAGAGTATTCAAGATGAAGAAGAACAGTCAGGAAATCGTACTGGATGATCCGAACGTAAACATGTCTCCGGCTGAAGTAATGGATTTCTATTCAATGAACTATCCGGAACTGACCACCGCGACCGTACACGGACCGGAAATCGAAGACGACCGGGCAGTATATGAATTCAAGACAACCATCGGAGTGAAAGGGTAAGGACATGAAAAAAGGACAACATAAAAATAAAAAACCATGTACACAACTTACGGAACGGGCTTTGGAAAATTTAGCCAGACTTATCATATCGGAACTCGAAAATACGGACATAAGCCGGGGCATCAGGAGCAGAAAGAAAAGAAAACTCCCTCCAGCAGAAAGCCTCATGGTTTTCTGAACACGAGAATACCTTCCATCGCTCCCGACCTGTATGTGGAGAATGACAGGGATGTAACGGTAAATGTCACCACCAAAGAGAATCTTGATTTCCTGTACCGTTCAGCCATGAAGTATGCGCAGCTCCTGGATGTGGAGCTGCCATACCATCCTACAGGCAGGACTTCCATAAGAGAAAAAATATGCCTGCTTTATAATGCGCTGGATTCCATAGTATCTCATCATGTAAATCTGGAACTTGTCGGTAACAAGCTCCAGTTCTGTATCTATCATTTCCATGAATGGCCTGATTACACCCTGTTCCTGATACCGATAGATTTTACAGAAAGACTGAAAGGTGAAATCAAAAGGATCACACTGGAGTTCATCAGAAGGTTCATCAAGTATCACAGGATGATGGATATAACCGATACCCCTTATTTTGAGATGTCGGAAGTCTGTATCGATTATGTGGACTTTGAACAGCTCGATGAGGAAGAGAAAAAGGATTTGTACAGAAAGGAAAAGCTTTTCAGGTCATATGAGAAAGGGAGAATCCACAGGAAACTGTGCCGGATGCACTCCAAGGCTTTCTGTAGGAATCTGGAAGAACATATCCGCAACTGTAATCCTTCCTGCAATAAGGAAAAAAGACTTTTGGAACTGATTACTGAAGGGATGTCCCTGATTGCAAAAGACAGTCCTCATATCTTGAATTATGATTATGACTATGCAAGCGAAAAGGAAAGGGATTTCGAACCGCCACCGCTCGAATATCAGATTCTGCTTACCTATTCCATTACGGATACGGTTACCAAAGACATGGAAAGCTGTTTCAGTACTGACTGTCAGGAAACATATAACCAGACTCCCGTATCATTTACCTTCATCACACCGGAAACTGAAAAACTGTTCAGACCAGAGAATTATCCGGAACGGTTCTCAAAATGGTTTGAGAAATTTGTAGAACATGTTACCTATAATTTATAAACATCATGAATGAACTGACCCAAAACATACAGAAAATGATGGTGCCGAAAGCTGCTATCATAGCCTACAAGTATGAAGACAGAAAAAATTCTGACACCAGATACTTCATAGAATTGCGTCCCATCGGGAAAAGCGGACAGATGGGGGCAGGTATCCCCGTCACATACGAATTCATGAATACCCTGCTGGAATCCTATACGGAGGAAATGAGCGGGATACCGGCAGGCAGAATCCCCGAAAACATGCTGGCCTGCAATCCGAGAAAAGGACAGGAAGAATATATCTGGTACAATCCGCCAGAAAAAAGACAGATGTTTTTTCACAAAGACCTCAATATACAGGACGGCACATTCAATCTGCCGGGAATTGTCTACCATGTAAAAAACGGAAGCATGGACGTGTTCGCCTTCAAGGGGAAACGTCCGGTGGAAACGACACCACTGTTCCGTGCCCCGTTCTTCAACGTGACCGGATCAAGTGTCTGCCTTGGCAGCAGTTCTCTGGAAAAGCCACAGAACCCGACTTTCCTTTCCCTGCTGGAATACTGGGAAAAACGGTTCTGGCTGACTGAATTCTCCCATCTGGGAGGAAATGTCAATCCTACCGTTTCAAATCTTGTCATCGTCACCGAGAACATAAGAAACAATCCGTTCGACATGAACGAACTCAAGCCCATGAATAAAAAACTTAAAGACATACTTCCATGAAAAAGATACATTTTACCGACCGCTACCTGCTCAATCCGCGTCATCCGGTAACGGTATTCGTCATCGGAGCCGGAGGTACCGGCTCACAAGTGATAACCAATCTGGCACGCATGAGCATGGCACTTCAGGCATTGGGCCATCCCGGACTACATGTCACCGTATTCGATCCCGACACAGTAAGCCAGGCCAATATAGGACGCCAGCTTTTCAGTGAGACGGAACTGGGACTGAACAAAGCCGTATCACTAGTCACACGCATCAACCGTTTCTTCGGATACGCATGGACTGCAGAATCGCAATGTTTTCCTACCAGGAATTTTTCTGAAGATAACACAGCAAATATCATCATAACCTGTACGGACAATATACGCTCACGTCTTACGCTTTGGAAATTCCTGAAGAAAGTCCGCAAAGAAAACTTCAGTGACCATTCGGCTCCCATATACTGGATGGATTTCGGGAACAGCCAGACAAAAGGACAGGTCATCATCGGGACGGTACGTGAGAAAGTTCTCCAACCTTCTTCACAGGAATATATTCCCATGCCTAAAATGAATGTCATCACCGAGGAAGTGGACTATGCAAAAATCAAGGAAAAGGAATCGGGACCAAGCTGCTCACTGGCGGAAGCTTTGGAAAAACAGGATTTGTTCATTAACTCCACACTGGCACATATCGGATGTGACCTGCTCTGGAGAATGTTCAAGGAAGGAAAGACACTGTATCGCGGTGCCTATGTCAATCTGGAAACATTGAAAGTGACCGCAATCCCGGTATAATGCATAAGTGACCGTATGTATCATCTTTCCATCAGAATACGGTCACTTAGTCTATTTGCTATTTATTATTTACTACGTTCTTACCACGCTGAAGCAGGAAACTCTGTATCTCTGAGGCGAGATAGAATGATTTCCCGTTCTTTTCCACCGAGTAATATTTAATCTTGCCCTCTTGCCTGTAACGTGCCAAAGTTCTTTGTGACACACCAAGGAGTTCTGCCAGATCCACATTATCAAGCAGTCTGTCTCCGTTCATACATTCTTTCAGACGGTTCATCTGGTCCAGTTTCTTTTCAATGCGGGCAAATCCCTCTACCATTGTTCCTATCAGCCTTTCGAGTATCTCATTATCTATATATGACATAATTCCAATGTTATTAAATGAATAAATCGATACTCCCGTTGTGCGCACTCAAGAGTATGTACTTATAATAGTGAAAATAGTATGCCACATAGTTCATATTTATTTAATATTACTACTTAACTGCTGATAATCTGAAACATACAAAATAATGTCTAAATATTAGTGTAAACCAAAAGTGTAAACTATAATCAAGTATCGGTTAACACAATTAACTTCCATGACATCTAATGAATTTTGATGCTATCTGATGAAGCAATCAAACATAATATATATTGCTATAATTACCTTTATCCCAACAATCCTAAAATACCAAATATGGAAATAGTTAATATAGAAGCAAAAACATTTCAAGAAATGCTAGATGCATTATTTGATTTAGAAAAAGAATTCAAATTATTGAGAAATCAACATTCTAATTGTCAGCTAAATGAATGGTTAGATAATCAAGAAGTATGCGAAATACTAAATATTTCACTCAGAACATTACAGTACTTAAAGAACCGTGGAAATATTACATTCACTCAGATTGGCCGCAAAACGTACTATCATAAACAAGAAGTCATGAATCTAATTAAGGAACAACAATATGGGAAAAATACTGACAAAAAGTGATAAAGAAATCATCGATTTCTTTAACCGAATCCAAGATTTAAAGGAGATTTTAAAATCACTTAAAACTTATCAATTGAGAAGTCTCCAAAATGAACAGTATATAACAGACTCTGAACTTGCGGAAAAATTAAAACTTTCAAAACGTACTTTATCCGAATACAGGTGTAATGGAATATTACCTTATTATCAAATTGGTAAAAAAATTCTTTATAAAGAAAGTGATATTGAAGAGTTATTAGCTAAGAACCGGACAAACATATTCGGTACCCATTTTAACTGATAAATTTAAAATCACAAGAAGGAATAGCTTGTAAACCATTCCTTCTTGTGCCCCTTTTTTCATTGTCTAAAGCTCCGTTCAACATTTTCCATATCATTCAATATGGACTGATCCAGAACTTTCGCATAATGTCTTGTCATATTAAGATTGGCGTGTCCAAGGATTTTCGCAACATTCTCCATCGAAACTCTATTTGCCAAAAAGACTACTGTAGCAGCTGTATGTCGTGCGACATGTGTTGTTAATTTCTTCTTTATACCACAAATATCAGCTATTTCTTTCAAATATGCATTGGTCTTTTGATTACTGGAGACCGGCAATAACAACCCCTTAGCATTTGTTGATGCAAAATCCTTATACTTTTCCAGAATTTCTTTTGCAACACTAAGTAAAGGAATATTACACATTTCCTTCGTTTTCTGTCTCATTTTTCGAATCCACATATTTCCCTGGGCATCTTTAATTAAATCCTCAGCAGTTAATTGAGAAACATCCACAAAAGCCAAACCCGTGAAGCAAGAAAGAAGCATCAAAGCAAGGGAGATAGGAATAAAGAGAATCAAACGCAATACGTTGTAAAGCAGCGGTTTTACAGTAGTTTGCCATTATAGCCAAACAGCAGGGAAAGGCAGGATAATGCAAGGTTTCCGCTACCAAGTCATTACCTGTTCCGCTACCTGTCTGAAGCCTGAAAAACAGCGTTCCTAATGCTTGTAAACAAGCATTATACGTGCGGCAGGGACTTCAAATCCGCAGATTTAGCAGCGTCCGTTCCGTTTGCGCCGTTCTGCCCCGTTTCCAATTCTGTCGGTCGGCAATGTATCACTAATATTGCAACCAAAAAAGTTATGACAATGAAGACAGAAATGAAAGTGCTGCTCTACATCAAGCGCAGCGGACAGGACAAGGACGGACTGTCACCCCTCATGGGCAGGATAGCCGTCAGGGGAAAGAACAACTCCATCGCGCAGTTCTCCTGCAAGTTCAAGGTAGATGTAAGGCTGTGGAACGCCACGGCACAACGGTGTACGGGCAAGAGCAGGATGGCGGTCATGGCAAACCGGGAGATTGAACGTACACTGCTGCTGTTGCGCCAGCGTTTCAACGAACTTAAAGACATCAAGGAGGTTGTTTCGGCAGAGGAAGTGAAGAACGCCTACCAAGGGCTGGCGGAATCGCAGGACACCATCATGAAGCTGTTTGCGGAGCTTAATGAGGAATATGCCTTGCGCGTAGGCGTAAACCGTTCCGCAACCAGCTATTACCATTACACGAACACTTACCGCCACCTCGCCACCTTCCTGAAAGACAAGTACCGCCTTTCAGACATGCCTGTCAAGCAGTTGGACGAGAATTTCATCGAGGATTTCGACATGTACATGCGCACCGTCAAGCGGTTTATGCCTAAGACCATACTCGGACATGTAAACCGCCTGAAAAGCGTGATGATGCTTGCCGTGTTCCGTGGCATTATCCCGTTCAGCCCGTTCAAAGGCTACAGACCACAAAAGCCGGAGTTCAAGCAGATGTACCTTACGGAAGAGGAACTGGGCAAGTTCGCCAACATGACTTATGATACGCCCAACCGCAATTTCACGAGGGACATGTTCCTGTTCTCGTGCTGGACGGGCATCTGCTACTGCGACATGAGGGCATTGACGGAGAAGAATCTCGTGAAAGCGGAGGATGGAAGCCTGTGGATTCATACCGAACGGCAGAAGACCGGGACACCCGAATGTGTAAGGCTGATGGAAATACCGCTCGCCATATTGGAGAAATACAAGGGCATGGATGCCGACGGGAAATTGCTGCCCATGCTTACGAAAGAAAGCATGAACCGCCACCTCAAAAAGATGTCGGTGATGTGCGGCATCAACCGTCCGATTTCATTCCATCAGGCACGTCATACATTCGGCAGCATAATTTGTTTATCACAAGGAATACCCATCGAAACGGTAAGCAAAATCATGGGGCACAAACATATCAAGACCACACAGCGGTATGCGAGTGCGCCCAGATTGGTCGCTTGATAAATACTTCTGTAGTAAGAAGTTA
>OGCN01000944.1_pt1 | contig 43039 bp, 42 predicted proteins | sample 1570181 | NCBI WGS metagenome assembly OGCN01 (sample SAMEA4370584, study PRJEB24528) | human gut metagenome | reverse complement strand
TAACCATCTGTGCACGGTCAGATACAAGAATTTTTGGCATTGGCACACCTTTTGCTACAATGTCCTGGATCTCTTTGAACAGTACCGGAATATTTAATGCAACACCGTTACCGATGATGCTTGTTGTATGTCCATAAAAACATCCTGACGGAAGTGTGTGAAGTGCAAATTTACCATAATTGTTCACGATGGTATGGCCTGCATTTGCGCCACCCTGGAAACGAACAATAATATCTGCCTCTTTTGCCAACATGTCGGTGATTTTACCTTTTCCTTCATCACCCCAGTTTGCTCCTACTACAGCTTTTACCATAATTACAGATTCCTCCTTCGGCATTATAAAAGACAGGTGTAAAACCTGCCCTTTTTATTTTCCGTTTTACTTTATGATTATACACGATTCTATACAAGATGTAAAATCTTTTTTCTAATATATAACATCTATTTATAAGTAAAACTAATATTTATTCATTATTTTATCTGATTGATACGGTTCTTATTTTACAAAATCTTCTGGATTGATCTTGTCCAGATAAAAATAAGTCATGGTAGCTTTTGCGATCTCACGGTCATTCTCATCTGTGATCATGACATCATAGACACACATTTTTTTACCGATCTTGATCTCGTGTGACTCTCCGATCAGCTTTTTGCAGTTCATCGCCGGACGCAGATAATTGATATTTCCGGATACCGTAGTCACATATCTGCCACGGCTTGTTGCTGCCGCACCACCAACGGTATCTACTAATGTGAACAGTACTCCGCCATGTGTGGAACCGATCGGATTTGCATGGCGCTCATCCAATACGATTTCACCTTTTGCGTAACCCTCCCGGAGTTCAACAGTTTTGATTCCGGTATGTTTGATAAATCCCATATTTCTGATCTGCTTTAACTTCTCGTAATCTACCATTATGCATCCACCTCGATTGCTTTTGTCGCTGTCACTGCCAGAGCACCCGGTCCAATGTGACATGCAATACTTAAGGATAACGGATTCAGCACAATCTCATGATTCGGGAATGCTTCCTGTACTTCTTTTTTGAACTCTTCTGCCGCTTCAAGATCATGGGTATACGCCATGGAAATGTGTACGCCGGTGCCATCTGCAGAACCAAAACGACGCTCACAGTCATCTTTGATCTGTTTGATCATGATGTTTTTCGCCTGTTTTACAGTTCTTGCTTTTGCAAAAGCATCCAGCTTCTCACCCTGGATCTGCAGAACCGGTTTCAGTTTCAGCAAAGTACCAAGTGCTGCTGCCGCCGGTGTGATACGACCACCTTTTTTCAGATAATATAAGGTATCCAGCATAATATAAATACTGGACTCCATCTTATTCTCCATCAGTTTGTCGTAAATCTCCTGTCCGGATTTGCCTGCTGCTGCCAGTTCCATAGCATCCATAACAGACTGACGCTGTGTTACGGAAATACGCTGATTATCTACAACAAATACTTTTCCGTCGTAATCCTGTGCCAGCATGGTCGCTGTGGAACAGGTACTGGAAAGTCCGCTGGACATCGGAATATGAATGATCTCATCATACTCCTCAAGCAGTTCGTCCCAAAGATCTGTAAAATTTGTTAAAACAGGGGTGGATGTGTGAATATCAGCACCTTCTGTCAATCTCTCATAAAACTGTTCCTGGGTCAGATCAATATCCTCCAGAAGCATTTCTTCATTAATATAAAACGGCATCGGCATGACGCGGATTCCAAGTTCTTTTGCCTGTGCCTGAGTAATTCCACTGTTACTGTCTGTCACAATCGCTACTTTACTCAAATTTTCATTCCTCCGTTTTTTCTCTCTTTACTCTCATACATAATTTTCATCAGTATTACAAATAGTAACACACCACAAGTAAAAAAACAACCGCTCGCCCAAAAGAAACTTTTTCACTTTTCCTTTTCTCCTATAATATAGGGTTTTTACACCAAAAAAGAGTTCTGACCAGTCAAAAAACTCTAATATCCGATCAAAACTCTTTTTATTTTAATTACTATTTATACTTACTGGAATAATTCGTCTCCGCTCTTGAAACCGAACGCAGGATGATAATCAAATTTTACAGCTCCTACCGGAATCTCCGGCCCAACTGCCTTCTTGATCCGTGCAATTCCTTCGTTACCAAACCCTGCACACAACTCAATGGCACCACATCCGTTTGCAACCAGTTCCTTTGCTGCTGCTTCTGCCTGTTCATACGTAGAGCATCCTACGACATGTAACGTAAGTGTCTCAGACGGGATCACTGCTTTCTGCTCCTGTGGATTCTGATCCGGTGCTACATAAATAAAAGCTGCATTAATCATGATATTTTCCTCCTCATGTTTCTCATTCAGATGCAGATCATCGGTTTTGAAATATACAATCTTCCGATATTTTGAACATCTAATATCCTGACAATATTCACCCGATGCTCCGTTCTTCTTCATTTTAATACAGGCGAAAAGACTTGTAAAGTCCACATAACCTACTTTCCTTCCTTATTCCCGCAGATTTCCTCCAGATTCAGACCATACCGTGCCGCAATATCTCTGGCATAACTGAGTCCATCCGGTGTCGTCCGACTGATCCGATAACTCCTGACACCCTGCGCCACATTATCCATCTGTGCCACCAGATTATCAATCTTGCTTCGGTTTCCCGGGTAAGAATTATATTCCTGAACCTTCATCGGCAGATCATGAATATGCGTCACAAACAGTCCACAGCATCCGATGACACCGATTCCGGTCAGCACTTCCGATGCAATATAACCTGCCTCCAGACCGCTGGTACTGGAAAAAGATTCATCCATCAAAAGCATGTCCGTATCCGATAACTGCTTTAAAATCTCACTGAGGCGGGCGCACTCACTCTCCAACCGTCCTTTTCCATAATTATTCTCATCCGAAACCGGAAAATGGGTAAAAATCCCAGTCACCGGACTCATTTTTGCCTGATGTGCCGGCACAAAAAGCCCAAGCTGACACAATGCCTGTGCCATACCGATAGAATATGCAAAAATAGACTTTCCGCCGTGGTTTGGTCCCGTCACCAGATAAAAACGACCGTTTTCATCCAGTTCAAACCGGTTGGAAACAACTGTTTTTTCTACGCCACGCATAGCAAGCATCGGATTGTATACCTGCTCTAATTCACACACTCGATCCTTTACCGGACAAATCTGTGGACGACACATTTCAAATCCTTTTGCCTGCATATCCAGAATAAACTTCACACCTGCCGTCAGAAACCGAATATCGTCCAGAAGTGCCGCAAACACCGCCGTATTTGCCTTATAATAATTCTGGATCATCGGTTCAAAAGAGCGCAGCGGTTTTTCAAAGATCGTCTGCAGCGCACTTCCCATCGCATAATTAATCGCTTTCTGTTCTTCCCCGTGCAATCCCTTCTGCAGTGGATACAATGGAGTCATCATCACCTGCCGATCCGTCAGACGATGCTTCATCAGCTTGTCAATAATGCTTCCCGCAGAAAATTCTTTTTCATTGACGGAAATAATTCCCGCTTCCTTCGGTCGCAGATTGTCATCCAGGTTAATTCCAATGGTTACACTTTTCAGATAACCAAAATTTTTGCCGGTGGCTTCCATTTCCCGTTTCAGATTCAGATATTCCTCACTCTTTGCCACACTGTATACCAGTTCCCGGAAATTTTTCATGCCCTCCGATGCAATATCTGCCCCCGGATTTTTTTCAATCTCCGAAAATACATTTGCAAACAGATCCACTAATTCTTCATACATCTCCAGATAGCGCACCGCACTCAATGCCGAATCCACAGAAAAATCACTGCTCAGCACCCGGCGCAACTCACTGACATTCTGAATTTCTGACACCGAACTGCAAAACGCCTGATACAGCTTTGGATGCTTCACCAGATCTTCCACGATCGCCTGCCGATATTCTAACACTTCCGGATCTGTAGAAAAAAACTTTTCCAATGTCAGCTCCGAATATCCACGATACCGGTCATTTTGCAGCACCACCATATCATCGATCTGTAATGACGTGATAAAATCATAAGATTTCATGCGCGCCTGATCGGATTCCTTATATCCATTCGGATATAGTAAACGAAATTCTGTATCCATAGTTTTTCTTCTCCTCTACTTTCTTCACGAAAAACATCCCCAAACTGTTCTCCATGGATTTTCCTGTTTTATAATGTATATCCTAAATTTTCTCTTTTCTACAATTTCAAGATATATTGAAACTTTTTTGCTCTATTTTCACAGGTCATTTGACACTATTCTGCCATTATCGTTATTTCTGATTTGCAGAAACACGCTTTCTTCTTGCATACATCACCAGCACAACAATGATACTCAGTACCAATGCTCCACTACTGTCAATCAGGACATCTCTAAATTGCCCTGCTCTTCCCGGTACAAACAGCTGATGAAACTCGTCGCTGCATGCATACCCAAAAGTAAATACAAAAGAACCGATGTTTCGCCATTTCCCCCGTACTCCGGATACCCAAAATGCCGTCAGAAATGAGGTGCACAGCAAAATATATTCTGTCACATGCGCCCCTTTTCTCACCACAATGGAAATCACGTTTACCAGATCTGCATCCGCAAATTTCGGAAATAAGCCTAACGTTCCCCGAACCTGCAAAAACAGATCTACAAATATATTACTCATACTGGAAGATTCGTCCCCCTGCTGCCCGGAAAAAGAAAAAATCATGATCATGACAGCAAGTGGGAATAACCAGATGAGGTATCTGCTTTTTCTTTTACTTTTCATTTTTCTGTCCTTACTTATTTTTATAATCCCCCTGCGATTTCAGGTCACAGGGGGGGGATTGTTATTCTGCTTTTTTCACTAAGCAGCGCTTTTTATAAAACGCAATACCGTAACAAATAATCTGATCATAATCATCTTCATATTCTGCCGCATACATACGCGTATTGATTTGCTCCAATGCCTTTTCGCAATCCGCTTCCATTGTACTCACAGATTTTGCATATTTCGCTTCAAAAATAATAATTTTACTGTTTGTCAGATCAGAAATAACGATATCGCTGCGCCCTTCGCCATGTTCTCTGTTAGATTCTACCATATATCCCGCGCCTGCAAAAATACCTGCCAGAAAAGCATGATAAAAATCTTCCCGATAATCATGGTAGCTGATCGTCTGACGCAAAAGACGATTCATTTCCGCGGTTAATGTATCTGTATCTTCCATCCATGCAGCCTGAAACAAATTATTACGATCCCAGGATCTGGCATAATCGTTAAACCACTGCATAATCGTCGATTCATATATTTCACGAATTTCTGCATTTGGAATCATCAATGCGGTACTTCCAATGGGTAGAGCAAACTCTATTTCTGCATCCGGTACCCGTGTAAGATAACCGGTAAGATACAAAATACTCCACAGATTATTTTCCGAAGAGTGAAGATAATCATATGTCAAATTTTCATCAATCTGCTGCACAATATATCCACCAGATAGCAATTTTTCCAACTTTTGTGAAATACTGCTTCCCGATTGATCAATAAAAGAACGAATAATCGCATTATCACTTGTATTTTTCCAGTAACTGGACGGACGTATCATCGGATTCTGCTGCAAATCCCGCAAATAATTCATCACATCCCATGGACAATAAATATCAAAGTTCCCGAAATGATATCCATCATACCACTGCTTCACTTCAGAGGCATGTCTGATACAATCTGCATCTTTCAAAATCTGATTTACTTCCGACTGTGTAAATCCAAAAAACTCATTTAATCTGGAAGAAGATATCGTATCTGAAACAAAATTATTAGTACCGGTAAAAATACTTTCTTTTGCAATTTTCAAACATCCTGTGATCACCGCAAATAACAGATCAGAATTATCCTTAAATGCCGTACTCATCATAATTTTCAAAATACTAAGCATTTCATCATAATAACCGTGACTACTTGCTTTTGCCAAAGGAACATCATATTCATCCAATAATAAAATAACCGGTTTTTGATAATAATGATGCATCAGTTTCATAAGGTAAGCTAACGAACGGCTCAGTTTCGTTTTATCTGCTTTTCCGGCTTTCAGATCAAGAAAAATCCGCATGTCATCCGGATCAACCGTATCACAATCCAGTAAATATACATGCTCTTTATATAGATCTGCAATCTGTTCCATCAGCTGACCATAAGCATCTTCAAAACTCAATCCATCAATATCTTTTAATGTTAAAAAGATGGTAGGATACTGGTTCATCCACTGATGGCAAAGAGCAGCATCCTTTGAAATCTCTAATCCATAAAATAAATCTTTACTGTCTTTTTGAATATTATAAAAATTTTCCAGCATGCTCATTCCAAGTGTTTTTCCAAAACGTCTTGGACGGGTGATCAACGTAACTTTTGCCCTGTTTCCATCGGTCAATTGACGTATCAGACCAGATTTATCTACATAGTAATATTGATTTTGGCGAATTTCTGAAAAATCAGAAATACCAACCGGAATATTTAATTTTGCCATATAGATACACCCCCATTTATAAATTTAAGCACTGAAAAACCACCTGTTTATTTCAACTACTGTTTCCAAATATCCAGGTACACGTTTATCTGAAAGAGTTCTGTCTGTTCAGAAAACACCTCAAATGCGAATATATTACTTTTCCATTATAGCTGTGGTCAAAATGTTTGACAATTACTATTTTCGTAAAATCCTGTTTGGAAATACCAGATCGTTACAGTTCAATCTTAATAAAATATTTTTTATTCTAGCAAGATATCTGTGCTATAATAAATACATTCTGGCATATGAGGTACCAAAAGCGAATGTCAAAAATTTATTTTGTAGACAGTGAAAACGTCGGTGATGCCTGGATCGACCTTTTGCTGGCAGATCCTGACAGCACGTTTCTGATTTTTTACACGAGTCACTCACCCCGCATTGATTATGAGCATGCCATCGCTCTGATGAATGCAAAAAACAAGCCCAAGTTCATTCGATGCTACGAAGGCAGCAATGCACTGGATTTTCAATTAGTATCTTATCTTGGTTATCAGCTCCGCTCAAAAAACACCGATGAAATGGTCATCGTATCAAATGATACAGGTTTTGATGCTGTGGTTCATTTCTGGTCTGAGCAGAACCGGGCAATTACACGACTTACCAGCAGTAATATCCCAACTCCTGAAATCAAGACAGAACCAACACCTGTATCGGAGGAAAAAGCAGCTCCTTCTTCCTCTGTAGACACAGACACTGAGCAAACGATAGGTGGTGTTGATCTCAGGGAACTTTACACAATCATTAATTGTGTCGGTTCCAAAGAATCTTCTTATATCCACCTTGCCTATGTGCATTTTTATGGCATAAAAAAAGGGGAAGAACTTTATAAATACATGCGTCAGGAAAAATTCGCAGCACCTTCGGTTTCCTGGAAAAAAGAAACCCGATTCAAGAAATTCTGTGAATTGATCTTCAAGCATTGTAACACAGCCGATACCGAAGTTCCTGCAGATTTCATTGCTTATCTGTACGCAACTCTCACACAGACAGATGACAAAAAGAGTCTCAATCGAAAGCTGCAGAGCAAATATCCCCGCCAGGGAATGCAATTGCACAAAATACTCAAGCCTTTTTATAAAACACTTTTGAAAATAAAGAAATAAAAAGAAAGATGCCAGAATAGGACATTCCCCTGCGGTTATGCGCGGGGGAATGTTGTTTTTTGTCAAAATTTTTGGTCCTATGTCAAGATTTAAGTAAATTATACTATCTACCGATTGCCATACATCTTCTCATAATAATTCTGGTACTCCCCACTAATGATGGTCTCCCACCACTCACGGTTATCCAGATACCACTGAATCGTCTTCTTAATACCATCCTCAAACTTTGTCTCCGGCAGCCAGCCAAGTTCATTATGAATCTTGGTCGGATCGATCGCATAACGCATATCGTGGCCTTTACGATCTGTCACATGTGTGATCAGACTCTCCGGCTTGCCAAGCTCCTTGCAGATGATCTTTACAATGTCAATATTCTTCTTCTCATTGTGACCACCGACATTATAAACCTCACCAACACGCCCGTTATGGATGATCAGATCAATGGCTTTACAGTGATCGTCCACATACAGCCAGTCACGCACATTCAGACCCTCGCCATATACCGGCAGTGGTTTGTCAGCCAGCGCATTGGCGATCATCAACGGAATCAGCTTCTCCGGAAAATGATACGGTCCGTAGTTATTGGAGCAACGGCTGATAGAAACTGGTAAACCATAAGTTCTGTGGTACGCAAGTACCAACAGATCTGCCGCTGCCTTGGAAGAAGAATACGGAGAACTTGTATGGATTGGTGTCTCCTCTGTAAAAAACAGATCCGGGCGGTCTAACGGCAGATCACCATACACTTCATCAGTAGAAACCTGATGATAACGTTTGATCCCGTATTTTCTGCAGGCACCCATCAGTACGGAAGTTCCCATGATATTTGTCTCAAGGAAAATACCCGGGTTCTCGATGGAACGGTCTACATGGCTCTCTGCTGCAAAGTTTACAACCATATCCGGATGCTCTTTCTCAAATAACTGGTAAACAGCATCTCTGTCGCAGATGTCAGCCTTCACAAAACGGAAATTCGGATTATCCATCACCGGTGCCAATGTGGACAGATTTCCCGCATAGGTCAGTTTATCCAGGCAGATAATTCTGTAATCCGGATATTTATTTAACATATGAAAAACAAAGTTACTTCCGATAAATCCGGCTCCGCCGGTTACAATAATGGTCATTTAAGTACCTCCTTTAAATTCTGAAGTTGAACGACTCAAAAAGATTCTCGCAGAACACAACATTTCAATTGATGATGAATAACCTATACTAAACTTGGTGTTGGGTTTACGCTCAACACCATTTTTTATCTACACACTTATTTATTTTCGTTTATAGTTTGTCTTTTTTAAGAAAAAGCCGCCTCTCACGAAGCGGCTCCCAAACTTACTATATTGAGAACTTCCAGAAATTTTACAACTAAATCTCACTTAGATTGCCTTTGATAAAGCTTTTGCCGCTTTTCAAAAGCATTTAGGTATTCATCTTAGTATCCATTCATAAGCTTCGAAACGTGATTTTTCCTTTTACTTCTGGTATATCTACAAGATAATCAAGATATATAATGACCGCTCCTTTGATAGTTGTATTCACAACTAAATATAGCGTATCATAAAACCAGCGATTTTACAATCAAAACCACTGGTTTTTCCTATAGTTTCAAGGATTTTTCATACTTTCCAATTTCCACTTTTTATTGAGTTGCACTTGTTTCTGGAAGTTCACACAATACTATGATTCTTTAAAAGCGGCTTAGATCGAATATCCTTGAGAAAAAAGTGTAAAGTAATATTGACAATATCATAAACCCAGTAAAATCAATACTCCAGGAGCTCAATTTTTAAAATGGAACAGTAATGGAACAAACTTTCCCGACATAAATCCTCTCATACAGTCCAGTCGCAGAACACCTATTTTCTCCAACTTTCTATCACACAGGAATGCTTTTTGCTCTTTTTATCATAGTTAATCCCAACCAGTAAAATTTCTCCTGTATAATCTTCCAATGCCTTGGCATAATGTTTTTCTTTAATCTGCTCGATTGCACCTGTTTCTGATTGATCATATTTTAATTCAACCACCAATGCCGGATAATCGATATGCTTTTTCGGCAAAAATACAATATCAGCGTATCCTTTTCCCAAAGGCATTTCGCGCACCAACATATAATCATTCATAGCATTGTAATATGCTAAAGCAATGACACAACTCAGCGCATTTTCATCATTATAATTTAGAATCGATGTATTGTTCTCATGAACAGTATCTATTCCTTTTGCAACACCCTCAGCATCTTTCTGTAAGGTTGCCCGTAATAACCGCTCAGATTGTTTTACTGCTTCAATGACCTGGCTCCAGTTGCTCATCTGCACCGCATCCCCAAACGCAGATTTTACTTCTTCATTTGGAATATATACTTCCCGTCGATCCCTGTCATAAGCCAGATAGCCCAGGTGGATCAGCACAGTCAATACATCATCACGACTCCGAAAGCTTGTCATATCATTTTCAAACGTATTAATATTAATTTTCAGATGCATCCCGGTAAGCATTTGCACAATAGCATCTTTCAATCCATCAAAATTCATTCCGATGTAACTTTTTAATGATTCATACGTCTCTGTCTTTGTCCAATAATTGGCTACCCGTTTTCTGCGAATTGCATCTACTACAGATTTTGGATTATAAATATGCAAATCTGTGTCCAGCAGATACCCATCATACCAACGTTTCAATTCTTCAAAGTCCATCTGATAATGTTCACAGAGATTGACGACTTCCTGCTCGGTAAAACCAGTATATTCGGCCAGAAAATCCGCATTTACCATTGTAAACTCATCAAAATTGTTTAATGCAGATTCTGTACCATATTTCTTAATTGGTAAAATACCTGTCATATAAGCTAATACTGTATATTTTTTCGATACTTCACTTTTAAACAATCCACGCAATAATTCTATATATTCTCTCTGAACATTCGTATCATTTTTATTTTCCCGAAACAGCGCATCCCATTCGTCAATAATAATGACAAATGTTGCTCCGATTTTATTATATACTTCTGCCAGTGCATCCGGCAGATATGTCGTGTTCTCTTCAATGGAATCAGGATATATCTCTTTTAATTCCGCAATCACATCCTGATTTAAACGTTGCAGTATATTTTCGGATGCATCTCCAGGTCTTCGGAAACTGTTAATATCAAGATGAATTACATCATAGTGATTTAAATATTTTTCATATCTTTCCGACTTCACAATATTTAAATGCTGAAATAACTCATGTGAATCGCAGGTTTTGTCATAGTATGCAGAAATCATTCCTGCAGTGATAGATTTTCCGAATCTTCGAGGTCTGCTTACACAAATCCAGCGTTGTTCCGTACCTAATATGTCATTAAAATATTCCAGCATTCCTGATTTATCTACATATATTTTGGAATTAACTGCACTTTCAAAACTGGATTTTCCCGGGTTTACATAAATTCCCATCTCTATCCCCTCCACATGCATCTACAATACATACACTTTCAATAGTTTTCCTCATCTTCGATATCCTATGAGCTATTTTATTATAACATCAGCTATATCGATAATCCACTATTACCCGTTGAATATTTATCAACTTTATATCTTAACTTCCTGTAAAATTCACTCTCGTTATCCACAAATTAATATTCTACTACTGATGTTGTTGACCACATGAACTATCACGGATTTATTCTCGCGAACAATTACTCAACTTTCTATCATCAAACAAGCTTTAGGTATTCATCTTAGTACCCATTCATAAATTCATCTAAATCCTCAAGTACATCTCTCAATTCTGGATTTCGTTCTCTTGATATTAATTGTGACAAGTGCATTAGCTGCCATGGTTCCGGCTCGCATGCAATGTCATATGACATATGAACCATTTCCCATAAAAAATCTGCTTTCTGTGTTTTCGGATGATTCATACAGTATTCCTCGATTATAATTCTAGAGTATTCTTCCATTCCTATTCTTCCTCATCTTTCCCCTGAATGAAATTCAGGATCTCTTCATAACTTTTGCTGCTTGTTTCAATTGCTTTCAATAACTCCTCACTTTGTATCGCTTTCTGCTTTTTGTGAAGCTCTTCCAGCTCTGCTATCAATCGCTCATACTGTACACGGTTTCTGCTGATTGCTTTTTCAGTTTTTACTATCTTTTATGTTAAGTTTTCCTTGCTGATATTTCTCGCCATTTTTATTTCCCTTTCATAATCTCACTAATATAATTCGCCTTATATTTCACTTGTTCTGCACTGATCCCGAATGCACTCAGTATTACTTTCTGTGTCTTTGTTACTGCATGGTCTAATCGATATACTTTATCCAGTTGTCTTGTCATTTCGATCTTTTCCAGTTCCCTGATTGCTGCTGGAACCGTAAGATAATTCGGCTTCTTAACCATTTCTTTTGCTTTCGACTTTAATTCTGTATACAGTTTGCAGCGAATAATCAGTGCTATAAATCCGATAAATATCTTATTCGATGCCGCTCCTTCGGAAGCAACGCTTAAACAACTGTTACCCAGATAAGATTTATCTGCACGGAATACTTTTTCTGATGCATCTCTATTCTTATATAATCCAATAGCCTTCTTCGCATCCATCTTTTCAGAGGAAATGATAGCAAAATAGCCACACAAATCCAATTCATCACGGATTACTTGAAGATTGGGTTCACCATAAACAAAGTGCCCTGTATCTTTATTATAATGTAGGTGAAAATATTTATGGAAAGACGGTCCGAATTCATGTTCCGTATCTTGAAATCTTACCAGATAGCTTTGCATTTTCTGAATACTTTCCTCTAACCTTGCACGTTCTCCCGCAGCTTTTGAAGCACTATAATAGATGTGCACGTATCTTTTTTTTGTATCTGAGGCATACACAAATGTATGTGTTGTTTTTCCGTATACTCCGAATTCTGCAATCTGATTTCCCCAGTCGTTTTCAAATGATCTTTTCTGTTTGCGAATCTGTTCACGGATAAACTCTTTGCAGCCTTTTACCATGATAATGAAGCTATAACCATTATTATCCATAAAACGTAAGTTTTCTTTACTGAAATATCCACGGTCAAGAATAAAACCTATATTTCTGTATCCGTACCCTTTTATCTTTTCGACCATAAACTGTAATTGCGAAACGTCATTGATACTGCCCGGATATTTTTCATATATCAATGGTTCACTATTATTAAGATCATATCCAACTGCATAGTTAAAGATTGGCAGACCGGCATCTATCTTAGCAGCCCCGAATTCGACCATACTGATATTTCCTGCTTCACAATTCTTATTTGTAGAATCATAGGAAATGTAAATCTTTTCCCTCTTGTTTCTTTCCTCGTTCCAACAATCCAGGAATTGCTGTCTTTGGTTTTCTTTCATGGAACGAAAAAAATCTGAGATTGTTGAATCACTGTAAATTTTCATATCCGGTGTAAAAAGCGGATGATTATATGCGTAGTCTGGATAATACTGAGCTGCGTTCCCCTCCGTGATAATCGAATATGTAGCAAAATCTAAAATCATTCCTGCGGTTTTCAAGCCAAAAGTTTCTTCAAGCATCTTATCCAGTTCCATATCCTTCACCACCTTATTGATAGCCATATATGTTCCTGCTCTCAGACAGCTACTTCTTTCATTCCCAACTCTTTCTTCTGGTGATTCTACTTCTGGAAAATATTTCTTGAAATTTTCATTTGGTCTCATTTTTGACTCATCTTCTGGTAAAACCTTTCCTATTGTAACTCTTTTTACGATTGTATATTTTTTGCTTGGATCATAAGTTCGATCACACTCATAATAAACATAACGTGCACTTCCTTTGCTTCGAAACGTGATTTTTCCTTTTACTTCTGGTATATCTACAAGATAATCAAGATATATAATGACCGCTCCTTTGATAGTTGTATTCACAACTAAATATAGCGTATCATAAAACCAGCGATTTTACAATCAAAACCACTGGTTTTTCCTATAGTTTCAAGGATTTTTCATACTTTCCAATTTCCACTTTTTATTGAGTTGCACTTGTTTCTGGAAGTTCACAAAAAAAAGACCGCCTCTCACGAAGCAGTCTCACAAACTCTTTCTTTACACCGGTTCCCCAAAGGTATCCGGATGATCTGGATCAAAGATCTCATTACAGGTCATTACTGTAACCAGATTCTCTGTCTCAGACAGATTAATAATATTATGTGTCCAGCCCGGTATCATATGAATCGCTTCGATCTTGTCTCCGCTCACTTCAAACTCTACTTTCTCACCGGTATTGATATTGCGTTCCTGAATCAGTCCATGACCTGCCACGACAATAAAAAGCTCCCACTTGGAATTATGCCAGTGCTGCCCTTTTGTAATACCCGGTCTGCTGATATTGACAGACACCTGTCCGCAATCCTGTGTATGAACCAGTTCTGTAAAGCTTCCACGATCATCCACATTCATCTTTAACGCATATTTAAACTTTTCTGTCGGCAGATAAGTCAGATACAGACTGTACAGTTTCTTTGCAAAAGAGCCATCCGGCATCTTCGGCATCATCAGAGTCACCGGCTGTTCTTTGAACTCCTGAAGCAGATCCACAATCTCGCCCAGTGTAACCTTATGTGTCACCGGCACATAGCAATAACGTCCATTTTCATCTGCCACAGTCTCCACACCATCAAATTCACAATTCTGCTCTTTTCCTTCCAGCAGGTCAAACATTCCCTCTACCAGATCATCGATATAAAGCAGTTCTAACTCTGTGCTGCGATCATTGACAGTAAACTCCTCATCATTCGCTACCGCCCAGCAAAAGGTAGAAACTGCTGAATTATATTTCGGTCTGGAGTGTCCCAGCAGGTTTGGAAAACGGTACACTGCTACTTTCACATCATTCTCTTTGCCATACTGAAAAAACAACTCTTCTCCGGCCTGTTTGGAACGACCATATTCCGAATTACCAAAACGTCCTGCCAGCGTAGCCTGAATGGAAGAAGACAACATAATCGGTGCCTTATTTCCATACTTTTTCAGTGTATCTAACAATTCAGACGCAAAACCAAAATTTCCTTTCATGAAATCTTCCGGATTCTCCGGACGGTTCACTCCTGCCAGGTTAAATACAAAATCTGCTTTCTGACAATAAGCATCTAACTCATCCTGTGTGGAATCCAGATCATATTCATAAACTTCATCCACCTGAATATTCGGTCTTGTCCGGTTCTTGTTATCTCTGATATTTTTTAAATTATTCACAAGGGCGGTCCCAACCATCCCCTTCGCACCAGTTACCAGTATATTCATCCTACATTCTCACCTTTTACTGTTCATTTTCCGTTTTACGCCAAACCATTTTATTTACGACATTTACATATCCCTGAATGATTCGTACTACTTTCATGGATACCGTTTCGTCTACATAGTCCGGACAAGGTTTGCCAAGCACACCTTTCTGCTTCATATCAATTGCCATATCCGTTGCATTTAAAAGTTCTTTTGTCGTAATACCGGCCAAAATAAAATCACCGGCTTCCAATGCTTCCGGTCTCTCCGTAGATGTACGGATGCAAACAGCCGCAATCGGATGACCAATGGATAAATAAAAACTGCTCTCTTCCGGTAGAGTACCACTATCACTGACAATTGCCAGTGCGTTCATCTGCAGACAGTTATAATCATTAAATCCAAGTGGTTCATTGACTCTTACTCTCGAATCCAGTTTAAATCCACTCTGTTCCAGTCTGTGCTTACTTCTCGGATGACAGGAATAGAGAATTGGCATATCATAGTTTTCAGCCAGTGCATTGATAGCCGTAAAAAGACTCGTAAAATTCTTCTCAGTATCAATATTTTCTTCTCTGTGTGCACTAAGAAGGATATAATTGTTTTTTTTCAGTCCCAGACGTTCCAGTACGTCAGAGGCCTGAATCTTTTCCAGATTTCCACGTAAAACTTCTGCCATCGGAGAACCTGTCATATAAGTTCTCTCTTTTGGCAAACCTGTATCTGCCAGATACTTTCTGGCAAACTCTGAATAACACAGATTGACATCTGAAATGACATCTACAATTCTTCGATTTGTCTCTTCCGGCAAACACTCATCCTTACATCTGTTACCTGCTTCCATATGGAACAATGGAATATGAAGACGCTTTGCCGAAATAGCTGACAAACAGGAATTCGTATCACCAAGAACCAGATATCCATCCGGTTTCAATTCACTCAAAAGTTCATAACTTCTGCCAAGAATATTCCCACAAGTCACACCCAGATTGTCACCAACAACCGGCACCAGAATATCCGGCCCAAATTCCCCCTCATTATTCTTTAATTCAAAATCTTCCCAGAAAACGGTACTTAAATTTCTGTCCCAGTTCTGATTATAATAAATCACACAGGTATCAAAATACTCTCTGCATCGTTTGATCACGGCTGCCAGACGGATAATCTCCGGGCGGGTTCCAAGACCGATACACAGCTTTGTTCTTCCATTATTTTTCCATTTAAAATTATGTTCCACTTTCATCTGCTTCTTTTCCTTTTTTACTTTCATCATAGTCTTTTCCGAAAGAAATCTCCAGTACAGACTGTAAACTAATTTTCCATCTTTGCCAGTTCTTCCTGAATATAAGAAAGAGAAGCGATCTTTGCTTTTGTCTCTTCCACATTCAGTAAACGCGTATTATTGGAATTAAACTCTGTCAGCGTATTGCGCTTCGCATCACCGTCTTTGAAATATTTATCATAATTCAGGCCACGGTTGTCCGCCGGAACACGATAAAAATTGCCAAGGTCAACGGCCTTGGCACACTCTTCATTCGTCAGCAATGTCTCATACATCTTCTCTCCATGACGAATACCGATCACTTTGATATCTTCTTTCTTTCCACCAAACAATTCACAAACTGCTTCTGCCTGTGTCTGAATCGTACAAGCCGGTGCTTTCTGAATTAACAGATCTCCATTCTCACCATGCTCAAACGCAAACAATACCAGATCCACAGCTTCTTCCAGAGACATGATAAAACGTGTCATACTCGGCTCTGTCAGTGTAATCGGATTGCCATTCTTAATCTGCTCAATCCAAAGCGGGATAACGGATCCACGACTGCACATTACATTTCCATAACGGGTACAGCAGATCTTTGTTTTTCCGGACATTCTGGATTTTGCTACTGCAACTTTTTCTTCAATCGCTTTTGTAATACCCATGGCATTAATCGGATAAGCCGCTTTATCTGTAGAAAGACAGATCACAGACTTTACACCTTCCTCAATTGCTGCAGTCAAAACATTTTCTGTACCGATAACATTCGTACGAACTGCTTCCATCGGGAAAAACTCACAGGACGGAACCTGTTTTAATGCTGCTGCATGGAAAATATAATCTACACCTTTCATTGCACCTCTGACAGACTCAAGACTCCGAACATCACCGATGTAAAATTTAATTTTCTCTGCTACTTCCGGCATTTTTGCCTGAAACTCATGACGCATATCATCCTGTTTCTTCTCATCTCTGGAGAAAATGCGGATTTCTCCAATATCGGTAGAAAGAAACCGGTTCAAAACGGCATTGCCGAAAGAACCGGTTCCTCCTGTGATTAATAATGTTTTGTCTTTGAATAAACTCATTTTCTTCTCTCTCCTTTACAAATTGTATTTCATGAATTCATCTATTTTCGAGTACAAAAATAAGAGCCCGAAGGCTCCTATTATTTAATATATGTACTTATTTTATATCAACAGAATCCTCATTCATTGCCAACCATTGTTGTACAGTTTCCAGATTCACTTTGGCTGCTTTTGCAATCGTTTCTACTGATACACCTGCTTTAAAAAGTTCAATTGCCATTGACTGTGCTTTCATTTCTGCACCGATTGCCTGCGATTCTTCTCTCTCCTGCTTCATATGTGTTTCCTGATCATATTCAAAAATACTCATCCTTAACACCTCCGCTTTGTTCCGCTTCAGAAAATCTTCCAAAATTCCGTTCCGGATACATTCATCCACAGTTTTTTCTATTGCCATGTCAAACTTCATCTGCTCCTGATATTTTCGAACAGTATCCACAAAAATCATATACTGATGTAATGTTGGACTCCTTTGTATACTTCCAATGCTACATTTCGGTCTTTCAAAAGCATCCGAAATACACGATCTTTGTACTCTTTGGCAGGTTCTCCAAGCACCTTAACCATATGCATCATTGTTTCCTGTAAAAATTCTGTTGAAATACCTTCCATTTTCTGTTTTGCTACCATACATTTTCCTCCTCTGTTTGTGCAGAGAAGAATATGTATGATATACACTATCCCCAATCTAGTATTACTACCCCACAAAATTTTCTCTGCCTGTTTTAATGTGTTGAAATTCAAGCATTAAGAAATTCTGTTGACTATTTTAGAATACAGATTGGCAACTGCCAAATATGAATAGAAGAATATTAATGCTTACACAGAGTGTAACATTACTGGTAATATCCGTCAACTATTTTTTATGTTCTTTCACTTTTTATCTCTAATGTTTTATTTTTTTTACTATTCCATCCAATATAACATCTTTCTTCACAAATAGTATCATAAAAATTAATATTGCAAATGTAACTATTCCAACTAATATTTCTATACATAATCCAACAACAGATACATTTACAAATATACTTACTAGTCTTACTGCAATGAACATTATAAAAGCACATAAACAATATAATGCCCAATCTTTTAGAGATTTTTTTAATTCAAGATCTTTCCAGACTCCTACAGTATGTATTATGCATAAAATTAATTCTGCTCCTATTGTTCCAATAGCCGCTCCTTTTGCACCCATTATAGGTATAAAAATTCCATTCAACAATAAATTAAGAGCTGCACCACAAACAACAGCAATAATATACGTTTTTTCTTTACTATTTGGTATTAAGTACTGAGTTCGAATAATATTTGCCCACGATGATGTTACTAAAATAATCGAAAGCATAGTTATTATTACACCACATTCTTCAAATCCTTTTCCATAGAAAACAATTGCAAACGTTGGCGCAATAGATGCTATTCCAAAAGCCATTGCTGTTACCAAAATTCCTATATAATGCATAGATATTTGAAAATAACGCTGACTTTCTTTCTCATTATCATTTGCTAATAAATTTGAAATTTTCGGCAACATAACTGTTCCTATAGCAGTAATAACGCCCAATGGCAATTTTACTATTTTCTCACTATATTCATATATTCCAACAGCAGCAATATCATGATTAATCCACTCCAACATAATTTTATCCATAATTGTAAATACACTTGTTGCTAAAATTGGAATAAATAATATTATATTTGGTTTTATGTGCGACTTTATTTCTTTTATTGTAACTTTCACAGGAGGAATTTGTTTAAAAATTATAGGAAATAGACAAATTTGCCCTACTAACGTTCCGCCCGTCATAATTGCTATATATTTATAAACATCTGTCTCTGCATGAATTAAAACAAAAATGAGTGCAACTTGCAAAAATTTTACAATCATTCCACGTGTAACGGTTATTCTAAACTGTTCTGTCCCTGCAAAATACCAATTTACATCCAATCCTACAGATAATAAGTATAATATTTGTATTACAAGTGCTAATTGATATTTTGACTCAGTAAAATAAATAAATATACTATATATAAGTAAAACAATAATCGTACATATTATTTGAAACGAATAAATACTCCAAAATTTTTTTTGGCATAATTCATGATTATCTCTTGATTTTGCGATTGTCCGAACACCATAATTTCCGACTCCCCACAAAATAAAAAGAGCAAAATAACTAGCTACTGATGTTGAATATGAATATATTCCAACGCCTTCTGCTCCTATAACACGTGAAATATAAGGAGCCGTAATCAATGGTATTATAATTACAGAAACTTGATACAAAATATTGTATAATATATTTTTTTTCAGTCTTCCCATTTTTAATCTTCACTATGATTAGTTTTTATACCGATCATATATTCCTTCCTACTAATGCATTATTTTCTGTTTATAGTTTTAATCATCAGCTTCCTTTTCCAAGAATAGCCTTCATAATCCTTTCACAATTTTTGTCATCTTTATATTCAAAAAATTCTTTTTCTCCTTTTATAAAACCATTCATACTTAACATATTATTCAAATATTTTATAATCAAATTAACAACTTCATTTTCATTATCTGTAACAATACCAAATAGTTTTTCATTAAAATACCCCTTTTGGTAATGATTTTCAAAAAATTGTTTTTGATCAAACTGATAAAAAATAATAGGTTTATTCATATATGCCATATCAAAATATACGCTTGAATAATCTGTAATTAGCATCTCAGATTCTTTCAACAATGTTTGCACATCATATCCTTTAAAATCTCCTATTTTTATATTCTCTGTTGCTGAAAATGCTGATATAAATTTTTGAATTTCATAATGAGGATAAAATATCATCGTATATCCATACTGTTTTAATGCTGTATTAAGAATCTTGTTACTTATTAATGATTGATATCTTAAAAAATACTCAGATTTTTTGAAATCTTCTATCGAATCTGCATTCACCCATTTTCTCCATGTAGGCATTAACAAAATTTGTTTATGAGTTGAATAATTTAATAATTTGTCGTAACGTGCAAGACCAGTATAATTGACAACACCCTCCGGATAATTATAATTAGCTAAAACATATTCATATTCTGCTTTTGCACCACATATAAATGTATCTACTTTAGTTTGAGGATAACACAATCCCGGTATATAATCCTTAATAATACCATGCTGTAAAAAAACTTTTTTCCCAGATAATATCATTTTAAAATTTTTAAGTCTTTTATCTAATGTAACAAAAAAACCGGGATTAGGCGTAAACCCCATAATGTGTGAACTTATCAAATAATCTGCTTTAACAATAGCTATGTAATGTTTAAAAGATCCGTACTCTATTGTTTCTCCTATCGCACTTACTTTATGATAATCTGGTGAAGTTGACTTTATAATATAAGCTACTTTCAATTTTGGAAATTCATTTTTTATATACTCAAAAAACGCATAACCATTATCCCGTGCATCATCACCTCTTTCAGAAATTAGCCATTGGGGATATTTTTCCTTTTTCACAAAATATGATATAACTTTTGCAGTACATAATTTCATTCCCGTAATAAAATATTCCTTCACCACGTCAAAATGATGCATTTTTTTCTCCTTCTAATTTTGTTTCTTCCATATGTTTTCTTATAACCAATCTTGCATATATTAAAGCTATCCAAAAATATTTATAGGTAATACTGTCTAAACTACATGACATTATTAAAACAGTTACTAATAGTGCTATACGTGACGTGTCATGAAATCGAGATAAATTTTTCAATAATTTTGCAATGTAGGACATGAATAATCCAAATCCAATAATCCCCCCCTCTACTAAGAGTAAAATATATAAATTATGTGAAGCACATGTTCGATACACTGTCGCAATTGCTGAGAAAAAATTTCCGCATCCATATCCAAATACAGGATTCCTTTTAATAAGTATTATCGCATGTTCCCATATTGTATATCTGTTATGTGATCCTGACTGGTATTCATTTAGTCCTAAAATTGTGCTTGAAGAAAATCGTGTTTCTAATAAATTTTCTGGTAAAAATCCTCGTATTATACCAACGCTCAGTAATGCAACTATTAAAAGTCCAACTGCTTTTTTTCGTTCTCCACGCCGTGATAATTTCATACATATTTCCACTGCAAAACCACCTATAAAAGCCATTAATGCACCTCTTGATCCAGTAAAGAGAACACCCACCATTAACCATGCGGCTATTAAGAAGTCGATATATCGATGTATTTTATTTTCAAAAAAATTTTTCAATGCTATTTGTACTCCTAACAAAATGATAGATGCCACTACATTTGGATCCAAAGTAGTACCCAATAGCATTATTGTACGTCTTCCTTCATCGGTAAATCCAGATGCTGTCGGAAATAGAATCAATATTGATGCAGCAAAAAAAGCACCGATAATTAGTGCTTTTTCCACTGCTTTCAAATCTATAGCATATATTGGAACTAATTCAATAATATTTAATAAAATAATTTGAACAATATATATTCTCAAAAAATACGACCACCAATGTATATCAGAGGCCCATGCAAATGAGATAATCATATATATTAACCACAGTACAATAGAACTGTTAAATTTGTGTATATATATTCCTTTTTTATAATACTTACCAAGTATGACTATTATTAACACTATTCCTACCAAGCGCAGTATACTTCCCAACGAAGATGCAAGTGCTTCTTCAAAAGGCATCAATACACAATATAAAGCCAATAAATAGGATATTGTTTTACTTACTCGTTTCATATTTGCCCCTCTAATTAATGTTAATCTTATTTTTTAAACAGCGACATTAGCATGTCCTTCGCATATCTAATCATTCTAACTATTTTTAATCCCTCTGGCGGATTGTATTCATCTTCAACAAAAGGTTCAAACGGTAAGTCCATTGATATATTTTCATTTTTTACAAAATAATCTGCAATTTTCATATTAAGTTTTCCTCTTATAATTAAAAACCCCCAATCATAATCAAAAACCAACGGAGCACCTTTTTTTAATGAATAAATTTTTTCGCGACATAAAGAACTACGAAAACTTCCATTTAATTCAAATTGCCATGGATTTTCATACCCTTTCAATATTTTTTTTAAATATTCTACTTTCCATAATCCAATTTGTGCGTTAATTCTATATTTTGCAAATCTTCCACGTAATTCAAAATCTGAATCAAATTTAGATTTTGAATTTGGTCCCGGTTCCCATGCAAAGGTAAATAACCCTATTTCCGTATCATACTCCATCTGCTTAATGCAATTTTCAATTTTGTCCAATCGAATCGGAGATTTTATATAAAAATCATCTAAAACTAATAATACATATGGTGTATTTACTACTTCTAATGAATCTAAAAGTCTTTGACTCCAAGATCTTTCCCTTTCAATATTTGAAGATCTTTTTATATTTAAATTAAGATACTGATAATCTTTAGTCTCTGTATTTAAAATAATATCATTCTTGCAGTTTGGCCAAAATCGATCCCATAAACAAAAAAAACCTGGCCACAAACTTTCATATTTGTCACATGTATTATATATTATCGTTATTTTTTCAAGCATTCTCTACCTCTCCAATAACATTTGATATACTTTATTTAATGCTGTATCTATCTCTTTAGGTGAAAATTTTGTATAATCTTCCCTTGCAATATTTTCTAAATAATATGTACGCGTTGTTACGTCCATCATCTTTTCAATGGCATCAACAAGAGCATTAACATCATTTGCAGGGATAATTATTCCAGTAGTTTGATCATTTACAATTTCTGTATTTCCACCACATTTTGTCGCTATACAAGGTAATTTTGCTGCACATGCTTCTAATAATGAAATAGAATGATTTTCATGAAGAGAAGGTTGTATAAAAAAGTCTGCAGCATCATAAAATTTTTCGACATTACGTTGATCTCCTGCAAAAAAGATCTTGTCTCTAAATTCTACACATTCATTTTCCAAAAACGATTTATAACTTCCATCACCCACAAATAAAATTTTCAAGTGTTCAGGCCAACTAAACTGCATTTTTTTTATTGCATTAAGAAAAACTTCTAATCCTTTTTCTTTTGTCATTCTTCCCACATATAATGCCACTATATCCTCACTATCAAGTCCATATAATCTGCGAACTTCTTCTCGATATTCTTCTTTTAAATAAATACTAAATTGTGGCATCCGATTATACACATAAGGAAGCATTTTTTTTCTATATTTATCAAAATAACTTCTATTTGTTGCATTTTTACAAACACAAGATATTCCATCCGAAAGATCAAAAATTAATTTTTCTACAACATGCTTACTAATCCATTTTTTCACTTTACTTATATACACTAAATCACTATACATACCATGAACTGTTACTAAAATTTTCCCACGGTGAGCTAATTTTGCTGCTATAATAGCATTTAATCCATCTACTGCCGCTCCTCGAACATGAACAATGTCTGGATTTTCTTTTTTTATAAATTTGTAATAATAATTAATATCTTTCAAATTTATTCCTGAATGGAAATCAACCAATATCATTGGTACGAATTCATAATATTGTGTTAACTCTGATTTTTTCAAAGCTCTAAATTCTGCACTAACGCCTCCTGATCCAGACGGATCTAATACTTGATGTATAACTTTTATCTTTTTCATACTACCAATAACATCCCCCCTCCACTTCTTTAGCATTCTTAGGTTTTTCACTTTCAGATGGTCTAATCCAATAATCATTAAAGAAGCATTGCATTTCTGGTCTTACATCCCATCTTGCACCGCGGATTCCAAACAAAATTTGTGTGGCGCCAGCAAGATGAATAACTTGCTTATCTAAGCTTTTTATTTTGGCTGCCAATGGTAATCCATATGCACCACATCCTATTATGGCTATATCAAAATCAATTTTCTTAATATCCTCGAACATAGTATCTAAAGCTTCAAACCATGTATTAAAATCACAAATTCCACCTGCATTTGTCTGAATAGCTTTATAAGTTATTAACTCAAAATCCGGCAATATATCTTGGTTTTTGAAAATTTTTTCGTGTATTGCATATTGATGCTGAATAGACTCTTCAAACGGATGTACTACAAGAACTTTTTTTTCGTTCCAATGCTTTACTCCACGGAGTACTACTTCTATACGGTTCTAATGCCACTAACTCTACTAATTCTGCATCTGGATTTGTTTTCTGTATTACATAATCTTCAAGAAGATTAAACCATACTCCAAAAAGATCAACTTCTTTGCTGGAATCCCATAAAAGGTGACCAAATTTCAATAAATTTTCATCATTTGCTGGAAAAAATCCTGCATTTGTATGCATTACATTTTTTATATATTCTGGATATCCATTTCTTAATTTCAAATCATTCTCTAAAGTATATACAAGAGTTCTCAATTCTGCATCACCAAAACGTGCTGCCAAAAATGGCTTTCCCGCTATCAAAGCCTGATATATTTTTTGATTAGCTTCATCAATTCCGGCGATTTTTTTCCCGTAATATTTCCTTCTTTTAAATTTCTGATGTCCGACTACTTTCCTAATGGAACACCAAAAAATATTTCTAATTTTAGCAATTTCATACTCTGTTTTTCTCATTCTACACCACTTATACTTTCTGACATATATATCCTTCTGTAGCATTTTCTCTGTGAATAATTTTTCCAGGATTACCAATAACAATAGAATTATCTGGTACATCAAAATTTACATAACTATTTGCAGCAATAAGGACATTGTTTCCAATTTTTATTTTTCCAACAATCACTGCATTAGGACCTATCCATACACAATTTCCAATTTTGGGAACCCCCCCCTTTTCTCCACGAACAGTTGATCCTATTGTTACACCTGTAAAAATATTGCAATTATCTCCTATACATACAGTTGGAGCAACAATCACTCTACCATAATGTACAATATTCAACCCTTTTCCTATAATTACAGGATAAGGTATTTGAATGAGATATTTTCTAGATAAAACATTTAGTCTATATCGATACCATATTTCCATTATTTTAGAAATCATTCCTTTTTTCAAAGAATAGTAATGTGCCTTTCTTTGAACTATCGTATATCTTAATGTCACATTACGAATATTCCAAAATATTTGCTTTTTCTCTCCTGCGTAATATCGATAGGTATCAGCTTTTATTAATTTTTTCAGTTCATCTTTTTGCATTTTACCTGTACATCTTTACCTTTCTTCAAGTACTTTCTTATGTAATATTAATTCTTCTTCCGAAAAACGTTGTTTAACCATTGTCTGAATCTTTGTTGTTACAATTGAGTAAGGAGGAACACTGTTCACCACTAATGTATTTGCTCCTATTACTGATCCTTTTCCAATTGTAACCCCCTTTAAAATCGTCGCTCCCATTCCAATCCAAACATCATCTTCTATCACTACATCCTCGTCATCTTTTTCACGTTTTTCATGTACATCAATCATGTGTTTTCCCATTACATCCGTTCGATGATTTCCAGTAACTATTGACACATTTGGTCCAAACATAACATCATTTCCAATATATATTTGAGCATCTGTAGAAACAAAAGTTGCCCCCCCTGCAATAAAAACATTATTTCCAATATGAATGTTTTTTGCAGAAACACAGCATTTTCCATCTATATGACAATTTTCACCATGTTCTGCAAAACAATAAATAATATATTGATTTACAAATCTGGTCAACAAATTTGATATTTTAAAAACTAATCTTCCTATAATCCATTTCATAACTCTATAGTTTCCTTACTAAAATTTAATTGCAATATTTTTTTTGCAACAGCCTTTTCAGACAATTCATTTTCCAAATATACTTTTGCTTTTTCGGCCATTAATTGCGTTTGTGCATTGTTCATATTTAAAACTTGTATTAATGTATCTCTTAAAGTCTCTATTTTATCGTCTTCTATGAAAGTTATAAATTCTTTATAAATATCTGGCATACCATCTAACTTATACGCAATAACCGCATTACCCGTAGCTAAATAATCAATGATTTTTGATGGAAAAGAATACTTTGTATATTCTGAATTATTCTGCCTTGGATTTACTAAGATATCTCCATCTATAATGAATTTCCTAGCTTCTTCAGATGCTACCTGCCCCTTATATATAATTCTTTTATCTTTTTCAGCTGCTCTCTCTACATTGCTTGCTTCCTCTCCATTTCCACATATTAGCAAGCGAATGTTTGGGTTATCAATCATAGAAAATGCTTGGATTAAATTCATAATGCCAAAGCTCTTATCCAATTTTCCTGTATAAACAATCGTTTTTTGAACTGATTTTTCACTTTTATTTCCCCAAGTATCCGCTTTTTGATAAATTCCTTCTACAACATCATATGGTCTTTTTTCAACTTCCAACTTATCAATCATAGCTTCCGTCAACACTATATATGTATCAACCCCTTTATTTTCTCTCATAAAAGTTTTAACATCAAATTTTTTCAACATTTTATATACTTTAGAAACGTTATCTGCCAAATTCATATATTGTGGTAAATCTGGTACTACAAGACAAATTTTTATATTTTTATCTATACTTTTTGCATAATTAGCAGCTTGAATCAAAGGTGTATGTGGTGTGTAAACTATTATTAACTTATCATCTCCATCGCACTCAGCAAAATTTCTAATTGCTTTTTTTAGTGCCTTTTTACGTGAAAAATTTCGTATCCCCCATATATTCAAAAAATGTACATATTCATACCCACTTTGATCATTTTTATTATCAGAAAAGCCTTTAAAATAAATATCAGAATATGCTTTTGGATATGCTCCTAAAAATGGTGCTGAAATAACCCTAATATTTGCATTACATTCTTTTAATCCATTAATAATTTTTTTTTGAAAATTATTTGCTGCATACTCAACATATGTTTTTGTTTTTGATATAATTTCTTTGTTATGGGAGTCATCAAAAACTCCACCTAAAAATAATATTTCCATTTCATCACCTATGTTTTATCATCATTTTTATAAAATCCTTTGGAGCAATGAAAAATGATTTACAAGCATTTTTTACAAAAGCTTTCTTATCATTTCGCCTAATTTCCGCAAAAGCTATAACAGCAAAATGTCTCATCTCCATATAACGAATATCTTTTTTGGAAAGATATTCAATGTATTTCTTTTTTTCCTCAAACAGAGCATTTTCTCCATTTATTTTGCTCTCTCCACTAGACAATCCACTTAATTCACCAGAATGGACATATGCTTTTATATAACAATGATTTGAATAGTTAAATTTTCCTTGACCTAAAATAGCCTCTTTCATGAGATAGAATTCATCACCAACATCAATACCCGGAAATCCACCTATTTTGCGTATATAATCTGTTTTAAACATAAACGTATCTGTCCCTGTCATATGATACAATAAATGATAACGCATAAGTTCTTTTACATTGGTTGACTTTATATAAGATCTTATTCTTTTATCAATTAATTCATCTTTTTCATTATATAAATACAAATCCGTAATACCATATTCCGAATTGCTAACATACATATCATTTAATTGGTTTTCTATTTTCTCTGGTAAATAAATATCATCATCGTCCAAAAATGTAATATATTGTCCTTTTGCCTTTGATATTCCTATATTACGTGTGGCCGCTGATCCAATGTTATGTTCATTCACTATATAATTAATATGAATTCTACAATTCAATTCATCTACTATACTTTTAACCTTAGAACTCCATACCACATCATCATTATCATCAACAAGAACTACTTCAATATTTTTATAAGTTTGTTCTGCAAGTGATAACAATGCCTTTTTTAATGATTCGTTTCTTCTATATGTAGCCATTACTACAGAAACTTTTATATTATCCGGTATAGCAACTGACGAATTTATTTTCTTCATCTCACCGGTTCCACCTTCTACTACAGACTCATCTTTTCCAAACACATGCACAGAACCAAGGAAACACTTGGCATCCATCTTTAATCCCATATTGTGAACATAATCACCATCTAATTTTGCCTTATCCGGAATTTCCAGTTCATCACGTCCATTAATCTGTGCCCAACCGGTCAATCCCGGTTTTACATCATTAGCACCGTATTTATCACGCTCTGCTGTCAGAATATCCTGATTCCAGAGACCCGGTCTCGGTCCGATAACACTCATATTCCCAATAAAAATATCCCAAATCTGCGGTAATTCATCCAAACTATGTGCACGCAGAAATTTTCCCACTTTTGTAATATACTGATCCGGATTATCCAGCATATGTGTCGGCACATCATGTGGAGTAGACATCTTCATACTTCTAAATTTATGCAATTTGAAATACTGCTTGTTCTGTCCCATACGCTTCTGTGTAAAAAGCACTGGACCTGGATCATCAATCTTAATTGCCAGTGCAATTCCAGCATAAATTGGGGATAATAACACCAATCCGCCAAAGGACAATACAATGTCCATTGCTCGTTTTCCATACTTGTCATAAAATCCCGGCTTATAATCAGAATCACCTACAGCTTCTAAATGTCCTCTTGCGCCATCTGCATTTTCTGGATCATTTTCATCTTCGACAAAGACTACTTTCTTTCCTTCCAGTGGATTTTTCTGCTCCGGCTCATTATCATATACAGAATTTCGTTTCTTTTTCTTTGCAAGAGCTTCCATACCAATAAAAGCAGCCCCCAGTGCCACACCACCGATACCTATTAAAGTTTTTACTTTTTTCTTATCAATCGCCATATTTTTCTCCATAAAAATAAGAGCCTTTCGGCTCTCATTCTTCACTCATCTCATTTCATCTATATCTTATAAATAGTGTTCTACTTACTCTCTATCTTCTTAATAATTTCCAACCCAATTTCAATCTGCTGTCGCCTGCCAAACATCTCCATCTCCAGCCATGCCTTCCGCTTATGCCGGTCAATCTTCCGAATGGCTCCTTCCAGCCCCATCAACGGACCGGACAAAATATGTACCTGATCATTTTCGATAACACCCTCGGAAATTTCTGCAATATCATCCTCACCGCAGAATCGTAAAATAAATTCGATTTCCTGTGGTGTCAATGCTACAATTTCATCTCCAATACCAAGCATTTTTGTCATAGCAGGTACTTTTTTCAGTTGCAGAAATAATTCTTCTGCCTGATCGGATATAAAAAATACATACCCCGGAAACAATTTTTTCTGCAGGGTATGCCATTCGCCGTGAAACCGGCGTCTTTCTTCATATAAAGGAATGACATATTTTTCCACCAGACCAGCTGGCAGATAGGTTTCACACTGTATTTTTATATTTTCTTCCTTGCCGGAAGTTGTCTGAACTACGTACCACATATGCCCTCCTTTCTTTTTTGCATATAAAGAAAGGCATCTATCGTAATACAAACAACATGTTCATCTCACATGTCTGTTTCTATTCCGATAAATGCCTGTGCTTCGCCACTCTGTCTTCATTCAGGCAGATTGGTAGCGTTCTCCAATATGACATTTACCTCAATAAACGCGACAAAGCGACGATTTATCCTTAATAAAATCTTATAAATTTGTATTTTGTATGAAAATCCCGGATCGTAGCAAGATACATTTCATATCTGCCTGCCACAATCCATTTTCATATTACTCAGTATCAATTAGTTTTCTTTTTCCTTCGGCATCTGGTAAGTCGGAACAATTTCCTTCACCATTGCCCGGATCGCATCGCTGTCCTCATTTGCAGCATCCCGCAGCTGAATAAGCTGATGCATGAATTTTTCCTCATCCATATCGATCGGTTTACCGATGTGGATCATCTTGTTTTCGGTATCCTGAAGTCCTTCCTCGTCCATCAGAAGTTCTTCATACAGTTTTTCACCAGGACGAAGTCCGGTGTATTCAATCTCAATGTCCTCTCCCAGTTTATAACCGGACAGACGAATCAGATTTTTTGCAAGGTCTGCAATTTTTACAGGCTCACCCATATCCAGAACGAAGATCTCTCCGCCTTTTGCATAAGCGCCTGCCTGAAGTACCAATGATACAGCTTCCGGAATCGTCATAAAGTAACAAATGATATCCGGATGTGTAACAGTAACCGGACCACCGGCAGCGATCTGCTTTTTAAACAACGGAATAACACTTCCGTTACTTCCCAGTACATTTCCGAAACGAACAGCAACGAAGTCTGTTTCATAGAAATGATTTAATGTCTGTACGATCATCTCGCACATACGCTTGGAAGCGCCCATGATATTCGTTGGGTTTACCGCTTTGTCAGTAGAGATCAGGACAAATTTCTTAACATGATTTCTTCCTGCTGCGGATGCTGTCTTATAAGTACCAAATACATTATTTTTGATTGCCTCGTTCGGGCTGTCCTCCATCAGCGGTACATGCTTGTGCGCTGCTGCATGGAATACAACATCTGGTTTGTATTTCTTCATTACGCCATTGATACGATGTGTATTTCGCACCGAACCGATCAGTACAGTCAGATTCAGTTCCGGATGATTCCATCTGAGTTTCTGCTGAATATCATAAGCATTATTTTCATAAATGTCAAAAATGATCAGATGCCCGACTTCATGCTCTGCCAGCTGTGTACAGATCTCACTTCCGATGGACCCGCCACCACCGGTTACCAACACGGTTTTTCCTTTGATATAGCCAAGGATCTCATCCAGATTGACTTCGATCGGATCACGTCCCAGAAGATCTTCGATCTCCACATTTCTAAGTTTTGACACATTGACTTCACCGTTGACCAGCTGATAAACACCCGGAACGGTCTGAATCTGGCAGTCAGTCTCTTTACAGATTTCCAGAATATCGCGAATATCTTTACGATCTGCGGATGGCATTGCCAGAATAATTTTGTTGATCCGGTATTTTTCTACAGATTCCAGAATCTTATCGCGACCGCCTTCGATCAGAACGCCATCCAGATATTTGTTCCATTTCTGCACATTATCATCAATAAAGATTTTTACCTTATCGGTCAGATAATAACTGTTACGATACTCCCGGAGAAGTACCAGACCTGCTGCACCGGCTCCGATAATCATAATATTCTGCCGCTCGGTATTTCCCTTGGAATTATCTGCTTTGATTCGCATGCGTCGAAGCAGACGATACATCATACGAATGGATGCGGTGAATCCAAATACCAGGATCCATCCGATCAGATAGAAAGAAATCGGCATTCGCATGATCGCTATTGAAAATACAACACCGGTCAGAACGCAGGCAACAATCGATGCCACACAGGTTTTCAATATCTCATTGATTCCCGCATAAGACCATACGCTTCGGTACAATTTTGCGATTACATAGCAACATACCAAAAGAACCGATGCCAGTACGATATAATACAGATAGCCCTCAATATACTGCTCCGGTATCTTAGAATATTTCATATCGAATCGCAATAATAATGCCAGACCATATGCTATGATCACCGCCAGAATATCGGCAATGACAATCAATATTTTTTTCCTCATCTGCTTTAACTCTCCCCTATTTCTTTTACAGTGACCGTTTTACACCATAGAAAAGAAATCTATCTCACGTCACTCCTCTGCTGCAGATCACTTTTCTATAATGTAAGACTTTGTCACTGCAAAATTTTCTCACACATAACAGAAGAACCCATGTTTCAGGATTCTTCTGTCTCTTCACTTCTGTCAAACCTGATTATGCACGTTTCTTTTTGTATGTTACACACATACCTGCTGCAGCAACTACTGCGGCAATTACAGCGTACATCATTACTGGTGAACTACCGGTTTTCGGAGAAACGACCTGGGAACCGGAACCATTTCCGTTTGCACCATTTCCGCCATTTCCGCCGTTACCAGAACCATTTGCATTCTGTACATAGAATGCTACCGGTGAAAGTCTGTCGAATGTAACTGTTACAGTTCCATCACCAACAGTCGGATTTTCCTGATGCCAGCTTCCGTCATAATAGTGAAGCACGATAACTTTACTGCTTGCTGTAACACCTGCGATCTTGAATGTAAGTGTAACCGGGAATTTAACATTTCCAATTACTTTTACGTCACGCAGAAGTGCAAGACTGTAATTTGCTGCTGTTGACTGTCCAACGACACTTGCTAATACTGCCTGCGAATCAGCTTTGATTGCATTTACCGCACTCTGCTCTGCAGCATCATAGTTTTCAGAAACAATAATGTCAGACAGATCAACCGCATTGCCATCTGCATCTTTTGCAGCGGTAACAATGTCAGCGTTTGCGGATGGACTTGGAGCTGCAAATGCAGTCACTGTCATTCCTACTGTCAGTACAGCAGCCATTAATAATGCCACTACTTTCTTCATAGTTTTCTCCCTTCATAATTTATTTGTAAAAAGTGATAGCAGATCTGCTACCCTGTTTACAGCTTATCCTTTTGTCTGTGTATGTTCCGGCTATTCCACCGGTTTGTAATATGTCTCAATCAACTGTTCCTGCAGCTGATCTTCATTGACATGAAATTCTTCATACTTTTCTCCCATTACACTTTCTCCCGGAAGATACTGTACTTCATCCGTCAGGTAATTGTAACTGCTTAATGCATCAATCTGATCGGAATCCAGGTCGGTGACAATATACCGATCTAAAAATGGAGAAAGTATATCATACATTGCGCTGCCGCCACGACTGCGCATCTGCCGAACCATTGCCGTGATATAAGATACCTGACGACGCATACGATCTGAATTGCTGTCAAACTGTTCGGTATCACGATATCGTACATAAGTTTCTGCTTTTTCACCTTTCAGGCAGATGGCCTGTCCCGACTGAAACTCAGAATCGATCTGTGCATCGGCATCCGTCATGGTGACGGTCACTCCACCAATGGCATCGTTTATTTCTGCAATTCCATCTACGGACAATGCCAGATAACCATTGATTGGCAGGTTATAGAGCAGGTTTTTCACTGTTTTCTCTGTTGCCCAACAGCTTCTGCTTCCACCGATACAGTAAGCATACTGCGTCGCAAGCTGTGCGTCAATAGCACCGTAAGACTCGCCATCTGAGCTGTAAACATCCACTTTTGTCATGGTGTTACGGTTGATCTGGAGAATACGTGCTTCTTTTGTCTCTTTATTAAGAGATAAAAGCATAATACAATCCGCCTGTCCCGCATCCCCGGGCATATAACTGCTGTCGATATCTTCTGCTTTATCAATGCCAAGGAACAGTATGTTGATCAACTGATCATTGTAAGTATATTTTTTGCCATTCCACTCTATCTCGTTGGTACTTGCCTGCGATACTTTGCTTTCTGTCAGAACCTCATCCTGCGCTTTTTTCTGTCTGGAATGCAGCATCAGGAAAAATCCGACGATCAGTATCAAAACGATAACCACGATCACATAAATGATCTTCTTTGCTTTTTTTTTCATACGCTTACTGTACCTCTGTCAATATTGCACATACCAGAAAACGCTGATCATGATTTCCATTGCAGGTTGATAATACCAGCATTTTATCATCTGTCGTTATCGGAAGCGGATCTTCGATCCAGGTTGGCATATTACGGACTTCATACAAAGAATCTAAAAAAGCCTGATATCCTTCGGTTGTATTGCAATCATAATTATATAGAATATGTCGGTTATCATAGGTTACCGTTGCAAATACACGATAGCGATAAATGTGTTCCGGAGTATAGATTTCGATTGTTTCATGCTCTTTTCGAAACGTCTCATCCTGAAAATCTTTCAGTCTGCTGAAAAAGGAATCGTTCAGCATATTATGACCATATACGACCGTCACCGGATCTTCGGAAAACGCATGTGGATTATAACTGTACTCTGTCATAATGGATCCCGGAAGACCTTCCTCCCCGTCTACGGTACGGTACAGATAATAATCATCATCTCCCTCTTTCTGGAGGATCGGATAATCGATCGGTGTATCCGCAATTCGAATCCATGCATAGATATCCGGATTTTCTGCCTGCAAAGTTGCAAAATCCACCGGAATCTGCACGGGTTCTTCCTCTGCTGATACTTCAGGTTCTTCCGTTACAGATGTTTCCACTTTTTCGCGCAATTCTCTGTCTTTTATGTTTTGCAAATGATTCCTTACTGTAATGAAAGCAATGCATCCGATCGCAGCAAAAAATAGGATCAGAAATATCCAAAATAATTTATTATGCTTTCTTCTTTCTTCCATGTCTGCCTTTTTCGTTCTTTTCTTCCTGTTTGCTGTAATAAGCAAGTTCTTTATCTACCGGGATAACACCAAGTACGGTAGCATCCAGATATGTCTGAATATCTTCTTCTGTCTGGATTCTGTCATTCATCATGTACAGGATCACATAAATTGCTGCTACCAGAACAAGTCCTGCCAGAATACCTACGGCAAGGTTCTTGCGCATTCCATTGTCCATCGCACTGGATGCAACTTCCGGATGCTCAACGATGGTAGGCGGATCTGTCTGTGTAATAGCTGCCATCTGGGCAACTGCTGCTGTCGTCACCGCATCTGCCACTTCATAAGACAGTTCCGGATCATCACTTGTAACTGTGATTGAGAGCATTCGTGTGTCTTCTTTGTTTGCCACACTGAGCATGTTCTGGATCTGTCCACGGGTAAGGGTGATATTTTTATCTTCTTTTAAGCTTTCTACTGCTGCGTCAACAACCGGTTTACTACTGGCAATGATCGTAAAATCGGAAGAAAGCTCACTTCCTAACTGAAGATCTGCCATTGAGGTAATACTTGTTGTCTTACTCAGCATGTAGAGGGTGGATGTTGACTGATACATCGGAGTCTTTAAAAGGGTCATGCCTTCTGCCAGGATTCCTCCAATGATCGCACCCAGTAATAAAATTTTCCATTTCTGTATTAGGTAGAAAAAGAGACTCAGAAGATCAATCTCCATCTCCTTTTCTTCTTTTAACTGATCTTTATTCATCTTACGTTACCTTCCGTCTCCTTCATATTCTATTCTTCTGTGTCCTGACCATAGTTACCGTATCCATATCCGTAACCATAACCATATTTCTTTCCATAGCCGTAACGATTGGTTCCTTCACCGGCTTTGTTCAGAATTACACCAAGAAAATTCGGATTTGCGTTGACAAGCTGCTCTTTTACAATTTTTGCAGCTCTGCGGCTTACAACGTTTGGTGAAATAACTAAGATAGAAGCATCTGCTGATTTTGCGATCAGAGCAGCATCTACAACGGCTCCCAGTGGCGGAGTGTCGATGATCACATAATCAAAGGTCTGTTTCATACCGTCGATCAGCTTTGCATATGCTTCTTTATTTAAAAGTTCGGTTGGATTCTTCGGGAATCTTCCGGTTGGAATCAGGTACAAGTTTCTGATGCTTGTTGCATATACGATCTCAGAAGCCTCACTTTTTCCAGCAAGATAATGGCTCAGTCCTTTCAGGTTTCTTGAAATTCCTGTTCTCTTTGCCATCATAGAATTTCTCATGTCTGCATCAATGAATAACACTCTCTTATCTGTCTCTGCCAAAATTTTTGCCAGATTGAAAGAAACGCTTGATTTTCCATCATCCGCAGCACAACTGGTCAGACAGATTACTTTATTCTCCACACCGGTAAACTCCAGATTGGTACGAAGTCTTCGATATATTTCTTTCATAACAGGAGACAATGTTGTTTGTTCTGTTATGGTTAATTCCTGCATCTATTATGCTCCTTTCTCCTCTATGTAAAATAATGATTCGGGATTCTGTTCAAAGATCCGTTCTACTTCTGCGGAACCGTATTTTTTTTCTACCAGTGTCATACTTTCCCGCATATGTACCTGACGCTGATCTGTATTATGGGCATCGCTGGCGATCAGATCCACCAGTTTTTCCTTCAACAGCTTCTGACAGAAATGCTTTGTGCGAAAACCGGTCTTTCCAAGGATACTCTCACAGTTGATCTGTACGCTTGCTCCGGCTTTTCGGATTCTGCGGACAGCATCCTGATTCTGCAACGCTCGATAACGCTCAATATGTGCCAGCACAGGAATCACCTGTGCCTCCTGCGCCATCAAAACGGTCTGAAAAATCATGGCATACTCTGTCTCATATCCAAATTCCAGTAAGACAACTGGTCTGCCTGCCATGTAATATCTGCTGTCCGACAGAATCTTCTCTGCCCGGTTTACAGAACTCACAAAACATTCGCGTCCCAGATACAAGTGCATAGACGGAAACGTCTCTTCGCAGTACAGACGTGTTTTCTCATACACCTTCTGAATATCTTCAAAGCCAATTTCAAACATGCCTCTCCGATAATGTGGCGTAACGATCAGATGTCGTATTCCCTGCTCGTACTCTGCCTGCAGCAACGACATCGTCTCCCGCATACAGCTGGATCCGTCATCCACACCCGGCAGAATATGATTGTGTATGTCCCAATATCCTGTCATAAATCAGTACCGCCTCCTGCAATTCTAAGACTCGCATACTATGCACAACTATACTATAGTTTATCTTTTTCGACACGAAAAGTCAACCAATCCGCATTTTCTTTTTTATTTTCGGCAATTTCGCCAACTATATATTTAAGAGTCTCATTTTCTTGTTACTTTTTCAAAGCATCTCTCCACTGTCCGTCTACCAGGTTTAATTCATCCAGCATCCCACGGATTTTCTGCCGCGTTTCCTGATCCACAGAGCGATTTGCTTTCAATTCTGTGACTGTCCGGTTCCACCTGCCATCTCGTACCGATAATCAGATTCTGATTTTGCTGCATGTGCCCAGATTTCCCTGGTCTGTAACGCTTGGATCAGATTGCGGTGTAATTCCACATGCACGCACTCATCTCTCATAAAACTGATATCTTTCTTATCGCCGCCTTCACGGGAAAAACCGCATGTTTCCATTAAAACCTGTGACGCGCGCTTCACATCCTGCTCATGAACCAGGATATCAATATCACCGCTTGTGCGAAGCCATGGTTCCGGATATTCCTCACGAAGTACGGACCCTTTCAACGGAAGAAATGGAATCTGTTTTTCTGTAAACACTTCCCCGATTTCCTGTAACGCGTAATCCTGATTCATATAGCGGTAAAGTGCAAGATTTTCCTGCTGTTTTAGCTTTTCTCCTAATTCTCCCTGTGGCATTCTGCCTGCCCGTTCCAACGCCACCGAAACAATATACGCCTTCAAAAAAACTCCCAATTTTAAAAATCGGGAGTTTTTCATATCATTCTGATATTTTACTGATTATTTTTTCAGCGGATATTTCTCTGTCAGTGCATCTACGATAGCGCGAGCTTTTGCAACGCCTTCCTCGCCTTCTTTGATGACGATGGAGATTGCCTCTGCAATCTGATCCATATCTTCTGTGTTCATGCCTCTGGATGTAACGGACGGTGTTCCAAGACGGATACCACTTGTTACAAACGGGGATTTCGGATCGTTCGGGATGGTGTTCTTGTTTGCTGTGATATGAGCCTCATCCAGAAGTTTCTCGATGGCTTTTCCTGTCAGTTCAAACGGTGTCAGGTCAACCAGCATCAGGTGGTTATCTGTACCGCCGGATACGATCTTGATACCGCGGTTCATCAGTCCTTTGCAAAGTGCCTGTGCGTTATCTACGATACCCTGCTGATAGGTCTTGAAGCTATCCTGAAGTGCTTCTTTGAAGCAAACAGCTTTGGCTGCGATAACATGCATCAGCGGACCACCCTGGATTCCCGGGAATACTGCTTTATTGAAGTTGAAGTTATTTTTCTCCATGGACTCTTTGGAAACAAGGATCATACCGCCTCTTGGTCCACGCAGTGTTTTATGCGTGGTAGTTGTAACAACGTCTGCATAGTGGATTGGGCTTGGATGAAGTCCTGCTGCTACCAGTCCTGCAATGTGAGCCATATCTACCATAAGATATGCGCCACATTTATCTGCGATGTCACGGAAACGTGCAAAATCAATGGTTCTTGCGTAAGCACTTGCGCCTGCGATGATCATTTTCGGTTTGCACTCCATAGCAATCTCTTCTACTTTATCGTAATCGATAAAGCCTTCATCGTTTACACCGTAAGGTACGATGTGGAAGTATGTTCCGGAGAAATTGACCGGGCTTCCGTGTGTCAGATGTCCGCCATGATCTAAGTTCATACCCATTACGGTATCACCCGGCTGAAGCAATGCGAACTGTACTGCCATGTTTGCCTGTGCACCGGAATGTGGCTGTACGTTAACGTACTCAGCGTCAAATAATTCTTTTGCACGCTCAATGGCGAGATTCTCAACGATATCTACACACTGGCATCCGCCATAATAACGTTTTCCCGGATAACCCTCTGCATATTTATTTGTCATGATGCTTCCCTGTGCTTCCATAACTGCGTCACTGACCCAGTTCTCGGATGCGATCAGCTCGATGTGGCTGTTCTGACGGTCCAGCTCTGCTTCGATGGCTGCAGCGACATCTGCATCAACTACTTTTAATTCTTCTAAATTCATCACTTTTTTCCTCCTGTTTCGTAGGTTCCCAACTCGATTTTTCCCATTTACTCTCTCTGGCGAAAAATCTTTTTCTATCATAGCCCAGATTTTGCAAAAAAGCAATACCCAGACTTCAACGATTTATCGTGTGAAATTTTTAACACGAAAAATGGGCTATGATACACGCTCACGTACAAAATCATCAAACACACATTATAATTTCTCACAAAAAAAGACCGCTATTCACCGGCGCAAGCCGGGAACGACGGTCTATCTCTTTTTGAAAGGGTGGTTTTCAACCAATTAATTTATTCAGGGGTTAAATATTATTGTAGTATGATCTGCACTTTGTATATTATTTATGCATTTGCAGCTAAAGCTTTTCCTGCTGCTTCGCATGCTGCCTGAGCATCTGCATCCGGTGCTTCGTTTGCGATGATACCTTCTTCTTCGATCATCTCTGCGCCTGCGCCTGTCATCTGCTCAACCCAGTTACGCATCCATTCGCCATCACCCCATCCGTAAGAACCGAATAAAAGGATTTTTTTGCCGGATACGCTGCCAAGGATCTCATCTACGAATGGCTCCATGGAAGATTCCTCTAACTGCTCTGCTCCCATAGACGGGCATCCAAGTGCGAATGCTTTTACATCTGCGATATCTGCTGCACTTGCGTTCTCAACCGGGATGATTTTTGCCTCAGCACCTGCTGCTGTAACACCATCTGCAACGCTCTGTGCCATTGCTGCTGTATTTCCTGTACCACTCCAGTAAATGATTTTTACTTCTGCCATTTTCTTTGTCTCCTTAATTTAACTTTTTATTTTATGCTGCACATAGCCCCGGCTGCTGATAACCAGTATCCGTTGGCTTATATACAGTATTAAACGTTTTTACTTTTTCGTCCGTTGTCATTACCACATTTTTCCAGGTTTTTATGTGTTTTTTAACAGGCAATCTCTTTCATCTGTTTTCCTGCCATAAATTCTACAACGGCACACTCTTTTGCATTATCGTAAGCCTGAAAAGTCTGTTTCGCCTGTTCTACATCGCCATATACTTTCCAATATCCGGTGTAGCGGCTGTCTTTTCCTTCATGAAGGATAAAACCTCTGACATCTTCCAACGGATATCCAAGGAAAATTCCCATTTCATGTGGATAACTTTCTGCTCCCTGTGCTGACAGGGAAACTCTCTGGCTTAAATGATTCAGACAAGCATCCACATCTGTACTTTCATAACCATATGTATGTAAAAATACTATGGCCTGTGGATCTGCCAGACATTGCTGTACTTCCTGTTCCCGGTATACGTAAACGACTGCACGCCCCATTCCCTGGCAAAGACATCTGACTTTGATCCCGGTATTTTTGAATACGGAACGTACAAATTTCAGATATGCTGCCGGAACGGTAAACATGGATGACATTTTTACGTTTTTTAACACCGGTGCACAATGCAGGATGATCTGCATCATCAGGCTTTCTGTCATCTTTCTGCTGGAAAGTCGATGTAATACGGCTTCTGTTGGCATGTCTTGTCTCCTCCTATATCTAAATACTCCCCTTGTTGTCATATTTCTCTCATCTATTGATCTATTTAAGAAATCATTGATCTGTTTGAGAAATATTATTTACGCTTTTTGTTTTCATTATGAGTTTTTATGATCTCATTTCTTTTTCAATACTTTATTTTAAAATTAAGCGTACTGCTCAAGGATTCCGTTTAATGCGCTGGCGCTGCTGCTGTGGGAACGCTCAACAATAATATTTTTGCGTTCTGCTTCTGCAACTGCACAATGTACCATTTTATGAGAAACAGTAGATGTGAAAAGGATCAGCAGATCAGGGCTGCCAATTTTATTTTTCAGATCTGTTTTCATTTTGGTAAATACTTTTGCTTTACATTTATACTGCTTGCAGATCTGTTTGTACTGCGTTTCCATTCTTTCATGCCCACCAATAATTACAACGCTCATGTTAGTCTCCTTCATTTTTTATTAGCATATTCTAACCTATGTTTTTAAAAGAAGGCGGAGCCTTTATCCGCCTGACATTCTATCTACGATATCCTAGTTGTTTGCTCAGATATCTTTTGTATGTGGTTAGTATACTTTAACCCTCTTGATCCGTCAAGAGGGTTAATGATAGTGTTTTCTCATTTAGTTAGTTTTTCTTAACTTCTAACATAATGACCGGATTTTCCGCCATCTTTTTCCAACAGCAGGATGTCTTTGATCACCATGCCACGGTCTACTGCCTTGCACATGTCATAAATTGTTAACAGTGTCGCGGAGACTGCATGCAGTGCTTCCATCTCGATTCCGGTCTTTCCGGTTGTTCGCACAGAAGCAATGGCTTCAATCTCTGATACTTCCGGATGCAGTTCAAAATGAATGTCTACGCCGGTCAGTAATAACGGGTGGCACATTGGGATGATCTCCCATGTTTTTTTTGCTGCCATAATTCCAGCTACCTGTGCGACTGCCAGTACATCGCCTTTTTTTATTTTTCCATCTGTGATCAGGGTAAAAGTCTCCGGCTGCATGCAGATGCGTCCGGAGGCAATGCCGATTCGTTTTGTGTCGGCTTTCTCCGATACATCGACCATTTTGGCTCTGCCCTGTTCGTTGATATGCGTTAATTCTGCCATGATTCCAACTCCTTACTTTCCAAAACCACAATTCGGGAAGGTACAGACGCCACAGTTCAGACACAGACCGCCTTCCCCCAGTTTTGCAATATCCTCTGCGGTAATCTCATCATCTGCCATCACACGCGGCAATACCAGATCAAAAATCGTACGTTTTGCATACATAACGCAGCCCGGAAGTCCAAGGATCGGGATGATTCTGCCATCTGCTTCGTTCTTATAATAGGAAACAAGCATCATTGCGCCCGGAAGCACCGGTGCACCGTAGCTTACAACTCTTGCTCCGGTAGACATGATTGCCCACGGCGTACAGTCATCCGGATCGACACTCATACCGCCGGTACAGATGATCAGCTCAGCGCCTGCTGCAATCTGTTTCTTGATTGCTTCCAAAATATGCTCTTTTTCATCATCTACATAAATCTGGTCAATTTCCTCTGATGGAAACTCTGCCAATTTTTCGCGGATAACGGGACTGAAGGTGTCTTTGATGCGTCCCTTGAATACTTCACTTCCGGTTGTGACAATGCCATATTTTTTCTTTTTATATGGAAGAATCTCAAAAATTGGTTCGGTGCCTCCTACCTCTCTGGCACGCTCCATTTTTTCTTTTTCAATGACCAGTGGAATGATTCTAGTTCCTGCCAGCTTGTCTCCCACTTTTACCGGGAAATCACCATGGCGGGATGCGATCATCATCTCCCCAAGGCTGTTCACTGCCACCAGCGCATCCCTGCGAATTTTTAACACGCCGTCAATATCTGCGATCAGTTCGATTTTTCCCTCTTTGATATCAGACGGATGCATGTTTGCACCTGCACAGATGTCGTAGAGAATCTCAGCAGCTTCGTTTTCATGCCATTTGGTATCATCTTTTTCCCATACATATAGATGCTCTTTTCCAACGGACAACAGCACCGGAATATCTTCTTCTTTTACCACATGACCTTTGCGAAATACCGCATCTTTGGTCATGCCTTTTATTATCTGGGTAATATCGTGGCAGAGTACATGCCCTACCGCGTCTTCTGTCTTGATCAGTTTCATAATATCCTAATATCTCCTAAACAACTATTTTCTGGCGCACTCGGCGTCATTTCCAAGTAAAATATCCAATCCATGCTTCAAAGATGGCAAAATGTAGTTCAACGCCTCGTCTACTGCCTTCGGACTGCCCGGCAAGTTGATGATCAATGTTTCTCCGCGGATGCCGGCTGCTGCCCGTGACAACATGGCGCGTTCTGTAATAGTCAGAGAATATTGTAAAATTGCCATCGGAATTCCCGGTACTTCCCGCTCAATCACCGCTTTGGTTGCTTCCGGTGTCACATCGCGTTTGGAAAAACCGGTTCCGCCGGTGGTCAGTACAAGCTGAATGTTATCTTCACTCATAGCGACCATTTCTTCTGACAGCATCTGCTGATCATCCGGTAAAATCACTTTTTTTGCGATCTCATATCCATGCTGTTCCATAATTTCAGCGATTTTTGCTCCACTGAGATCTTCGCGCTCTCCGTGGCAGCCTTTGTCGCTGGCTGTAATAATTCCTACCCTTATCATTGCATTGCTCCTTTTTTATCGTCTTTTTTTATTTTCCCTGCCTTTGAGTATACCATACGAATACGCGAATGTCACACATGAACGGTACAATTTCGTTATCACATATCCACAACATTTCTATTGCTTTATTTCAAGTCGAACGCACGTGAGACTTGGTGCGTGATTCTGGTCAGCGCAAGC